>Ga0256838_1000400_pt1 | contig 27319 bp, 28 predicted proteins | sample 4571419metaG_FD_185978 | JGI IMG/M metagenome (GOLD analysis project Ga0256838, IMG submission 185978) | Hydrothermal vent microbial communities from Guaymas Basin, Mexico - 4571-419 | ecosystem: Environmental > Aquatic > Marine > Hydrothermal vents | place: Mexico: Guaymas Basin | collected... | reverse complement strand
TATTGATGCAATAACTTTTTTAAATTTATTTTCCTTTCTCTTCATTCATTTTTAAATTAATAAATTAAATCACACTCTCTCTTCTAATACAAATTTTATTATATATTTTTATACATTTAAATTATAATTCTCACATCTCCTTATATTTAATTTTAATTACATTAAAAAAACTACTATATTAAAGTAGTTTTTTACCTTTTTATTTATTTTTCATTTTTAATTATTTTTAATTTTTAATCTTTTCTTTCACAAAAAAATCGGCCTCATCAGGATTCGAACCTGAAACTCGGGATTTAGAGTCCCTAGTTTTTCCAATTAAACTATGAGGCCAAATTATTTATTCTATTAACTCAATTATTTAAGTAATAATATATTTATTTTATGTAAATAAAAATATAGCATATATAATGATATTTTCTTATTTTTTTATATTTTTTTTATTAGAATTTAATTTATTAATTACGTATTTATCAATATAAGAATACATTGGGTTAGGAAGGAATCGAACCTTCGACCACAGGCTTAAAAGACCGTTGCTCTACCCCTGAGCTACTAACCCATACTTTAAATGGGTAGGGCAGGATTCGAACCTGCGTAGCCTTTCGACGGCGGATTTACAGTCCGCTGCATTTGACCACTCTGCCACCTACCCATAAATTAATTAGCGGGTAACGGGACTTGAACCCGTGCAAGCAGAGCTGAATTCTGCTATGCTACACCAATTACATCATACCCGCATATATTAAATAACCTTCTTTTATAAGAATACTCCAGAGGTGGGACTCGAACCCACGACCCAGTGGTTAACAGCCACTTGCTCTACCGACTGAGCTACTCTGGAATAGAATTATATAACTATGTCAGGAGAGGGACTCGAACCCTCATGGTCAAATTGACCGGCGGATTTTAAGTCCGCTGCGTCTACCAATTCCGCCATCCTGACTTAAAGGATTTATATTTATAAATAATTTGTTTAATATTAAATATATGATTATTATATATGAAAATAATCTATTGATTTTTTTGTATTATCTAATATAGAGAAAAAAGAAAAAAAGTTAAATTAAAAGTTTTGAATATTTTTTTGCAACTCCAAATAAATACTTTTCTTTTTCATCTCAATTATTATTTAATACATTATTATAAATAGTCTTAACTAATTTTTCTATTTTTTTTCAATCTTCTTTTTCAAGTAATGAAATATCAATATCAGCTATTCAAGATTGATTTATTCATAAGATTTGTCAAATTCCTCTTAAATCTAAATCTTTTTCTGCTATTTTATTTCAATCTAGAGATTTTTCCATAATTTTTAATCTTTTATAAGATTTATTAGAAATATCCATTTCAAAATTATTATTAACTACTAAAAAACAATATGATTTTTGTCATTTTCTTCATACTCTTCATCTTAATTGATGTAAAGTTGCTAATCAAAAATTATCAGCATCAAAGATAACTATTATTGATGCTTCAGGTATATCTATTCAAACTTCTACAACTGTAGTAGCAATCAATATTTTTTTATTTTTATCATTTTTAAAATCTAATATTCTATTATCTTTTTCTTCTGATTTTAATTTTCAATGTATTGTAATAATTTCATTATCTTTAAATCATAATTTTTTAAATTCTTCTATAGCAAATTCTAAATCTCTTTTTTCATTCTTATAGTCTTTATTTTTATTTTCAATTGATTCATTATCTGTTAAATAATTTCAAATTTTATTAGCAATTACAAAAATTTTTCATCATTTATTTATTTCTTGGTGAATAAAATCTTTTACTTTTTTAGATAAGAATTGATTTTCTTTAAAAATTTGTGTTTCAATTTTTTTAGGTCAAAATGGAAAGTCTGTTAATTTGTAATAATCTTGATTCATTAAAACATTTAATGCTATTGTTCTAGGTATAGGAGTTGCAGTAACATTTAAAACATTTACAATATAATTATTAAAAAAACTTCTTTGCTTTACTCAAAATTTATGTTGTTCATCAAAAATAACAAATCATAAATCATGATACTCAACAGATTTTTGCATTAAAGATTGTGTTCAAAAAATAATATTTATTTCTCACTTTTTTATTTGATTTAGAATTTCTTTTTTTTCTTTATTCTTTATTCATCATTTTAATAATCAAATCTTAATATTATTTTCTTTTAAATATTCTCAGAAATATTTTTTTATTCATTCATAATGTTGTTCTATTAATAATCAAATTGGAGTTGTAATTACAACTTGTTTTTGGAAAATTTTTTGATAAATCAAAGCTAAAATAAATAATACAAAAGTTTTTCCAGTTCAAACATCTCATTGCAAAATTCAATTTAATAATTCAAAATTTCAAAATTTATTATTTAACACATTTTCAATAACTAATTTCTGACTTTCAGTTAATTCTATTTTAAATTTATTTCTTAAAATATCTTTTAAAATTTTGTATTCAATAAAAATTTTATCTTTAATTTCTCTTATTTTTTGAACATAATTGTTAGATAACAAATATTCTTTTTTATTAAAAAATAATAATAACTCATTATTTATTTCTCAGTTTTCATTTATCGGTTCTATTTTTAATCAGATTTTATTTAACAAGTCAAATTTTTTTAATAATTCAATTTTATATAAGGCATCTTTATATTTTTTTGAAATTAACATAGAAAAATTTGTTAAAATAATTTTATCATAAACAAATCTTTTTTTAGCTTTAAAAAATTTTACTAAATTATTTCCTTCTTCTCAATGCAAATACTTAAATACATATCACAAAGAATATAAATTTAGTTCTTTCAAAAATTTAAAATAATCTAGATAATCCAATGAATTTATATATTTTATATTTAATTTCTTTGAAATTTCTAAATATAATTTTTTTAACTTTTCTTCATTTACTCAATTAATCTTATAATGTCTTTCTATAACTATATTTTCTGTAAATTCATCAACTAATCAGTTAAACTTTTCTATTTTATCTGGAAACATGATTTTAATATATTTTTCTCAATTTCAACTTACTTTTCAAGTAATTAGAAAATTAATTTTTGTTATTTCATTTCAATATTTTAATTTAAGTTTTTTATATAAAAAAGTTGGTATACTAAGATAAATTTTATTTCAAAACATATCTTGAAAAATTAATGTTACACATTGAATTTTTCAAATGTTAAAAACATTTCATCTTTGTCAAGTATATTTTGTTAAAATTTGTAATTTAACTCATTTTGGAAAAGTTTTAATTCATTCTTGACCAAAAATAAAAGATAACTTTTTTTTATATTCATCTTTAAAAAAAATAGATTTTGTTTTAAACAAAAAAGATACTCTTTTTAAATAGAACAATAAGTCTGCTAGATTATTTATTCAAAACTCATTTAAAGACTTAATAAATTTTTCTTTTGAAGACTTTGATTTATATAATTTAAATTTATCAATAACAAAATTTAAATCATATTTAGAAAATTTATCATAGAAATCTTTATACAAATCTTTTAAAACTTTATCTTGTTTAATTCAAACTTTCATTTAATTTTTAAAATGTTTATAAAAAATTAATATATCTTAAATTCATAGAATAGTTGTTGATAATTCATTCAATTTCATTGAATTAAGTGAAGTAGTATCTTTTTCTATATAAAATTTTAAATTTGAAATATTAAATTTTTTTATATAAGTTTCAATGAAAAAATTGTTTTCATCTTTTCAATTAAATAAATTTTTAATTTTTAATGTTATAAATTTTGAATTTATATCTTTAGAAAATCAATTAATATCATAATAATAATTAATTTGTTTGTTTTTATAAAAAATAGTATCTATAATTCAAGTTAAATCAATTATATAAATATATCAATTTTTTAATGAAAAGTTATTTATTGATGTATCATATTTAGGTGTTAAAATTAAATATCTTTCAAAATTTATTTTTTTGAAATTAAAAAAAGTTTTTTGAATAACAATGAGTTTTTTTATAATTCAATGTATTCATACTAAATAAATTAATTCTTTTTCAATTCAATTAGATTCTTTATCAAAAATTGATTTTTCAAAAATTTGATAAATACTACTAAAATAAATTATTGACTCTTCAGTATATTTTTCATCTAAAATTTTTAATAATTTTTCAATAAATAACTTCATTGAATTTGAAGAATTTTCAAAAGAAGTTAAAAATTTTTTAATCTCTTTCAAATTTAAAATAAAAAATCTATCAAACATTTTTTTAATAATTATTGATAAAGTATTTTTTGATTCTAAAATATCTGAAGATGATTCAACATCAAATGTATATGTATTTATTCAATTATTGTTTTTAGAACTTTCTAAAAAGATAATATCATCTCTAAATTTATTAGATCTTCATCAATCTATTAACATTTTTAATTTTTTTTCTGAAAACCCATATATATTATTTTTATCATTTTGATTTAAAAAATTTCATTTAGTAGTTAATATACTAAATGTATCATTTTTTTTTCAAATTATTTTTTCCTTTAAAAAATTATAAAAATCAGTTTTATTTATTATTTCATCAATAATAATATCTTCTGTATTTTTCCAAGTCAAATTACCCATAATTTCTTAAATTTTTAATAATAAAAATAAACAAAATCTTAAATAAACAAATTTTTACATAATTTTTACATTAATTTTTTTAAAATTTTTTCTTAAAAAATATAATAACATATATAGTTTTTAAACTATAATTTTTAATTATTAATTTAATAAAACATGAAAAACAAAAAACTTATTTCAGCATTAGTTTTAGCATGAATAATATCTGGTGCTAGTGCTACTAGTTTAGCATTTGGTAACTCAATTAATTCAATGAATAATAATCAATTTAATAGAGGTAATCAACAAATGTCAGATTTTGTTTGACCTAAATTTAGTTGAGATTATACACAAACTGAAGCAACTTGAACAACTGAGAATTTTAAATTAAATAGAGAAGAAGTTAGAACAAGAATTAGAGAAATGAAAAAAGAAAAAATTAATCATATTAAACAACATAGAGACGAAATGAAAAAATATAAAGATAATTTTAAAGATAAAAGAATAAATATTCATAATGAATTTAAAAACAAAATTAAAACTTGAGTAGTTTTAGACGAAAATTTAAAAGAAGAAATTTATGAGATTAGAAAAGAATTTAGAAAAAAAATGACTGAATTAATTCAAAAATTAAGACAAACAAAAGATATTTCTGAAAGAAAAGAAATTTTTGAAGAAATGAATAAATTAAGGCAAGAATATCAAGCAAAAATTATTGAAAAAACTCAATGAACAGAATATTGAAAGATTTTGAAAGAAAAATTTGAAAAAATTAATCAATTAAGAAATGAAAGATTTAATAAGATAAATGAAGTTAGAGATCAAATTAAGCAAGTAAGAGAAGATTTTAGAAAGGAAAGAGATGAACTAAAAGCGAAATTTAAAACAATTATTTTAGAAAGATATAAAGACAAAATAAATAAATTCTCATTAGAAAAATTGAAAAAGATTAAAGAGAGAATTAGTAAAATAAAAGAAAAATTTGAGAATAAAAATATTTCAGAAAATACAAGACTAAGATTAGAAGCAGTTTTAGAAGCTGTTAATGATATAGTTACTAAAAGAATTGAAAAGTTAAAAAATCAAACAACAGACATAAATGAAAATGAAATACTTAATGACCTTTTTAAATAAATTTAATAATTAATTTATTTTTTAGAAAAAAATAAGTTAAAAAATTAAAAACTCACTTCTTTTAATATATGAAGTGAGTTTTTTGTTAAAAAAAGAAAAAATTTAGTTGATAATTAAGATAAAAAATGCAATTTAAAAAATATAATAATAAAATAACTTTCTTATTACCACCTAGTTATAAAGATTTTCTTTGAGATAAACATCCAGCTATCATTTCAAATAATATTGTTGAACAATTAAACTTATCTAAACTTTATGCTACTTATAAAAATAATACTTTTATATACTAAGCTAATAGTTATCATCTCAAAATATTATTAAAGATTATTATTTATGCCTATATAAATATAACAATCCTCTTCTGGGAAAATACATTATAAAACAAAAGAAGATGTTGATTTTATGTTTTTAGCTTGAAATCAACAATCCGATTTTAGGTCAATAAATACTTTTATAAAAGATAGACTTTTCATTATAAAAGATATTTTTATTCTTTTATTAGAAATAAAAAAACATTATTTTATTTTTCTTCACAGTTTCTAATTTGTATAAATATTTGAGAAATACTTTTTTTTTGATATTTTATCTTAAAAAATATAATAAACTTGATTTAAAATTTAAAAAATAATAATGAAAAAAGCTAAATATTCAGCTAGTGAAGTAGCAAAAGCCATAATATATAACTATATTTTAAAACAGAAAGCTGATTTTATACCTGAAAATTTATTAGAATTTCCTACACAATTAAAATTACAAAAACTTTTATATTTTGTTCAAGCTGCTTTTTTATCCTTACTAAATTATCCAGCTTTTAATGAAGAAATAGAAGCTTGGCAACATTGACCTGTAGTTCCAGAAATTTTCTATGAATTTAAGAGATATAAAAATTATCCTATTATTTTAAATTTAAAAGATTTAAAAAAAGTCTATAAAAAATTTACAAAAAAAGAGAAAGACTTAATAAGCTTTATAAATAAAATATTTTGAAAATATTCAGCATTAAAATTAGTAGAAATTACTCATAAGCATGAACCTTGGAGAAAGGCTTATGAATGATGATATAAAAAAATTTCAAAAAAAACATTACAAAGTTATTATAAATCTTTATTTGAATTTGAAGTTATTTAAAATGTAAAAAATTAAGTTTAAACACAAATAATAAAAAATTTTAAAAAACACTTACTTCTTTTAATATTTAATGTAAGATTTTAAACAAAATTTTCTTATCTTACTTTTTTTATGAGTCTAATTTAGCTAAAAATTGATATAATTCTGTTTTATATTCTGGATAAAAAATTCAAATAATTTCTTTTAATCATCTTCATCAAGAAGATATATATTTTTCTTTAAAATAATATTTCATTTCTTCTAAGAAATCATCATAACTAAATAATCTATTTTCTTCTATAATTTGATTTCTTTTTTCTTGTACTTCTAAATCTAGTAAATATAATCTGTATAATAATGTTAACTATTTTGGTACATATCAAATTTTTCAATTTTGAATAAATCAATTATTCATCATTTGTATTAATGATGAAACATCAGTGAAAAAATAATTCCTAAATGCAACTTGTGTCCAGTTTTCTGTTAAATCAAAATAATCATAAAATTGAATATATGGCGACACTAAATCTTTTATTTGTTCTAATGATTGAAAAATTCTATACTCAATGTTTATTGATGAAGCTAAATTTGTTGTAACAATATTTAATGCTTCTTCTTTTGATTTTGAACTTTGATCAATCAATTTCATTAACATTTCTATTGCTCAATTAGAATGAGCTGTAGTTATTGCTGAAACTCAAAGATTTGTTGATGTTAAATAAGTATCTATTTCAATTTGATCTCTTATTTCACTAATATATATTAAGTCTGGGCTATCTCTTAATACTTGATTTACATAAGCATTCTAATTTCAATTAAAATGAACATTAACATCATGTTGATAAAATCTTAAATATTTATTTTGATAAATATATTCTACAGGAGCTTCTAATGTATTAATATTTTTTAATCAAATTTTATTAAATAAATAAAGTTTTCATAATAATCAATTTCATTGAATTTCTTCTAACACTTTATCTTCTAAGATTTCTTGATATTCTGTTTTTTTATCTAATGAAAAGAAAAAAGTAATTAAAAATTTAATAATTTCACTTGAATAATCAATATTTAATCAAGAGATTTTTTTCTTTTGATTTAAAATTAGTTTTATTTCTTCAATAATTATATCAATTGTATAAACTTTCTTTAATTTTGCTAATTCGAAATAATATTCTTTAAATAAATTAAATAATTTTGTTATATTATCTATCAATAATTCTTTATTTCATCAAAATTCATTTAAAATATATTTTTCTAATTTTTTATTATTGTTTGATAATTTAATTTCTCATAAAATAATTCAAATTAAATTTTTAAGTAAAATATTTAAAATAAATGTATTATATGTATTTTTATTAAAAAATTCTAAAGACGATATTAAAATTGTAGACTTTCAAGATCAAGGCCTTCAAGAAATTATAAATGATTTTCTAGATATAAATCATTTTAAAACTATATCTAAAAACTTTTCATCTTTAATTATATTACTTAAATTTACAGGTCAAACTAATTTTCTTAATGTTATTTCCTCTCAACTAACTGAAATTTTAAATATTCATCTAAATCATTGATAAAATATTTCTCAATTTTTCAATCTTAATGGAATGTGAAAAGAAAAATCTCGAATTCTTCAATTTTTATCTTTTTTAAAACTCTTAAATTTCACCTTTTCAGTTAATTTTAATATGTATTCAAAAAATTTATTAAAATCAAATCAAACTAAATAATATATTTTCTCTCAACTATTTGATTCTATAATTAAATTTCAATTTTGTGAAAATCTAGCATCTTTGAAATTTTCTCAAATTAATATTTTCTTCAAATTATCATACGTAAATGCAATTTTTTTAATTAAGAACATAAAATAAAATTAAAAAAATAAAATTAATTAACTTTAAAAAATATTATATTATTATCTCTTTACTTTTATAAATATAACTTTTATCTTATTTGAAAAAAATAAATATGTTTTCAAAATTACCGATTGAGCAAATTATGTTAATAATTTGAATTATAAATATTTTTTTAATTATTTTATTATTTTTTATTTCAAAAAAATTAGTTTGAGAAAAAATTATATTTAAAAAAATAAAAGAAAAATTAGAAAAAATATATTTTTGAAATAATGAAGGTTGAAAATTAAGCAAAAAAATTAGAAATTTTTCTTCTATTAAATTTTATAGTTTTTTAAATCAGATAAAGAACGTTATAACATTTTCAATATTTGTTTTAACAATTATTTTTGCAAATACAGTTTTACTTGATTTATCAAATAAAATAATTAAACATGCAGTTTAATTACAAAACATTGAACTAAAGAATTTTAGCAATATTCATTTAACTGCTGGAGATTTAATTAAATCCAATTTTACTTGAACATTATTTATAACAACAGAAAAAAATAAAATCACAGGATATTATAATTTAAAAGATGTATTTTTTATATGATTAATTGATAAAGATTTAGAAAAATTATGAATTAGTTGAAATTCTCTTTTAAAAGATAAGAAATATAATTTAAATCAATTAATTTATTTTAATAAAAAATTGAATAAGAATATAAATAAAATAAATTTTTATTTATTACAAAGAGATGAGATTAATAAATTAGAGCAAAAAAATATAAATGTTAAATTTAGCAAAAACTTATGAAGTATATTAGATTTAAATAATTTGAATTTACTAAATAATATTTACTGAAATTTGATAATAAGAAAACATGTTGATTATTTTTCTTTTTTATTTGAAATAATTTGAAAAATAGTTTATGGAGTTTTTTTAATATTTTTATGATATATTTTATATAAACAATTGAATGCATTTAATATAAATAAAGATGATGTAATTGAAATTGAACCATGAAACTTTGATTTAGAATTAGTTGAATATTGATGAAATAAAAATTTAATTGATTTACTAGATGAGATAAAAAAATTAAATGAGAAATGAAAAATTAATGAATTTTTAAGTTGAATTTTAATGTATTGACCTCCATGAACCTGAAAAACATTATTTTGAAAATATTTAGCAAAAGAATTAAATCTTTCTTTTTTTTATGTTTCATCAAACAACCTTAAATCATCATATTATTGATGAACTTGACAAAAAATTAAAAAATTCTTTGATATGGTAAGAAAAAAGGTTAAATCAAAATGATATAATTGAGCTATAATTTTTATTGATGAATTAGATTCCATATGAATGAATAGAAATTATTCTCATGAAGCCACATCAGAATGACTAAATACATTATTGACAGAGATAGATTGAATGAAAGATAATAATTTTATTGTTATTTGAGCAACAAATAGAAAAGAAGTTTTAGATGAAGCTTTATTATCAAGATTTAATTATAAGTTATTGGTTAATTTACCTAATATTGATGAAAGAAAAGAAATTATACTTAATCAATTAGCAAATAAAATTTTAAAATTAATTAAATAAAATGAAAAATTTAAAGATAATTAAATTAAATAAAAAAGAGAAATATAATTTTTCTGATGAAATTTATAAATTATCGAAAAGTATTAATAATTTAATTAAAAAAAATAAAGAATTTAAAAAGATTCTTAATGAGTATTACGAATATTGAATTTTAGAAAAAAAAGTTTTGAAAGATTTTTATTGAATAAATAAAAGAGAAGAATTGGTTGAAAAGATAAATGAAATTGAAAAACAAATTCAAAAAAATAAATTAGAATTAAAAGAAAAATTGAAAAATGATTTATGAGATTTAATAAATGATTTTTGAATATTAACACAATGATTTAGTTGAAGAGATATTAAAAATGTTATTGACATTTTGTGAAAAAATATAATCACAAAAAATATAGAAATAAATGAAAAAACATTTTTTGATGCAATTGAAGAATTTTTAATGTGAAAAGAAAAAGAAATTAGAATTGATGAAGAAACAATGAAAAGAATTGCATATCATGAATTATGACATGCTATAATATGATTTTTAGAATGAAAGAAAATATTAAAAGTTTCAGTTTGAGAAAAGGATATTTCTCTTTGACAAACTTATAGTATTGATGAGAATGAAAAATTGTTAAAAGATGAAAAATATTTTATTTCTGAAATTAGATTATTATTATGAGGAAGAGGATGAGAATTAGTTACATTTTGAAACATGAGTACATGAGCTGCAAATGATTATGAAAGAGCAACAACATTAGCAATTTCATTTTTTCATAATAATCTTTTGTATGAAACAAAAGATTGAAAAAAATTACAAATTTGATTAATTTTAAATAGAGAATTTGACCAATTACCTTGAAATATCAAAGAGGAAATATTAAAATATTCTAAAATACTTATAAAAGAACAAGAAGAAATAGTTAGAAATGAATTAGAAAAAAGAAAAAATATAATTTATAAATATTGAGAATATTTAGTTAAAAATAAAGTTTTAATATGAAAAAAATTAGTTAAATTTTTAAATGAATTAAAATAAAAACTGCAAATATGCAGTTTTTTATTTTAAATTTTAAATATAACTACTCTTAAGGTTTTTCTAGTATTAAATTAAATTATTCAAATATAAAATATTTTATAAATTATGTTTATTTTTAAATTCAAGAAAAATTTTTAACATTTTTTTATGTTTTTCACTATTGTTTATTTTAATTTGATAATTAATTGCATCAAATGCATTTTTCAATCAAACCCTAATCATTTTTTCTCGTTTTTTTGTAACTTTTATTTTCTTTAAAATTATCTTAATAATTTTCAAATTTCAATATATTCACATTAACCTAAAAATACTTTGAAAATTATCTAATTTAATTTTCTCAATATTATCTAAAATTAAATAAATTACATTTTCTGGTATCTTATTAATATTACATAATAATGCAGCAATAATATGATAATATGTATCTGCATAACATTCAAATTCTATTTTTTCATTTAAATCAATTTTCTTTAATTGTATTAATTTTTTAATTATTAAATAATAATCAGAATTATAATTGTTTAACATAGAAACAACCCATTGTAATTTTACTTTATTTTTACTTTTTTCAATTATTTTAAACAAAAAATTTTTTCTAAATAAAATTTCCTCTTTTTTCCAAAATCAAGAAAACATTCACTTTCAATACCATCATACACAACAACTTCTTTCATTAATTTCCCGAATTAAATAATTTAAAATATCAAATCAATTATTATTTTTTAAATTTATATCTCATCATTTTTTTATAACTTTTTCTGCAACCCTTCGCTTTCATGTTTTAATTAGATAATGAAGAATTGTATTTCAATCAATATCTTTTTGATTAACATCAACCTTTTTAAGATGTTCTAAAACAAAATCGTATATTTCAGAATCATCAAACTTACTATTAATTAAAGACATTAATACATTTTCATTCCTCTTATTACTTTCATTTAATTTTCATCATAATTTTAACCAAATAGTTATTAACTCTAACAAATCATCTGACCAATAAATTGAAGATAAATTTCTTTGTATAATTGTATTTCAATTTAAATCTTTTTCATTAACATTTGATCAATATTTATTTAATATTTTTAAAATATATAAAAAATCATTAAAACAAGAATACAAATCATTATATTTGGTTCAATTATACAAAAAAGGAGTAATTCAATCATTATTTTTTATTCTTACATTAGCTCAATTTTTTAATAAAAATTTTACCAAATTAGAATTACAAGATCAAGCAGCTAAATGTAATAACGTATTTCAATTAGAATATTTTTTATTAATATCAACTTTTCAATTTGAAATGTATTTTTTAATCTTAACAAATTCTCATCTTTTAAAATTCAATTCTAAGTTGATTTTAGGCATATTTATAACGAATAAAAGATTAAATAAAATTAACTAATTCATTTATATCTTTAATTTTTGTATAATCAATAACTTCATATCACATTTGTTTTATTGTTTTAACTCTTTTTTCATGTAATTTGGTTTTAAGTATTTTTCAAGAAAGATTTATTTCTCAAACAAAAACATATTTTCAATCATATTTTTTTCATTTTGCCTTGTATAGCAAAGAAGCAGCTATTGCTAAATCTAATCAATTATCATTATATTTAATGTTTTCTCAAGGAATATTTATAAAAATATCTTTATCTAATAACTTGATTTTCAAATAATTGTTAATTATATTTAAAATTAAGTCAACTCTATTAAAATCTTTTATTCAAATGATTGTTTTTTTAGGATAATTATATTGCATAGGAGAAATTATTGATTCAATAGGTACAATAATAGGTCTTCAATTATCTAAAGCACATCATAATACTCAATTGGAATTTTCAATTATAATTGAAGAATAATTTTCTACTTCTTGTAATCCTTTTTCAGTCATTTCAAAAATTCACATTTCATCTGTCGGTCAAAATCTATTTTTTTTTGCTCTTAGAAATCTATAATTTCAATATCTATCTCATTCAAAATATAATACAACATCAACAATATGTTCTAAATATCTTGGACCAGCTACTTCCCCTCATTTAGTCATATGTCAAATTATTAATCAAGAAGTTTTATTCTTCTTTAAAATTGTTGTTAATACATCAGAACAATATTTTACTTGTGCAGGTCATCAAGCTACTCAATCTATTTCTGAACTTTCAATTGTTTGAATTGAATCAATTATAACAAAATCTAATTCATTTTCATTAATTGTATTAACAATATCTTCTAAACTATTAGTGTTTATAATTGATAATTGTCATTTTTTTATAAATTCTTTTAGTTTTGGATAAGTTCTCACTAATCTTTCAATAATTTGTTCTTCTAATTCTTCTCAAGAAAAATATACAATTTTTATATTTTTATTTTTTAATAGAAGTTCATTTATTAATTTTAATGCTATTGTAGATTTTCAAATACCAGGCTCTCATCATATTAAATAAACTCATCATCTTTTTATTCAATTTATTAATATTCTTTTAATTTCTTCACTTTCTATATCATAATAAAGAAAGTTTTTATCTATTTTTTTTCATGAAATTATATTATCCAACAATTGTAAATTTTTAGATTTTTCTAATAAATTTTCTCATTTCGAATATGTTTCTTTTTTTCTTTTATTTAAACTATTTTTATTTCTTTCACTTTTCGTTTTTTCATTTATAAATGTTCAAAATTCTCAACATTCAGGACATTTTCATAATTTCATTGCACTAGAATATCAACAATTTTTACAAATATACATCTTTTATTTTTTAATCAAATTAAATTTTTTTAGCAAAAAACAAAATTATATAAATTTTTTAATTTTTATTTTAATAAATTTTATATTTTTTAGTTATAATTTAAATATAGTTTTAAAAAAAAGATAAGATCTAAAGATCTTATCTTTTTAATTATTGAAAATTTTCCAATTTATTTTTATTTTTTATTTTTATTAAATAAATCTAAATAATAACTTTTAATTAAATTAAATTTTAGATATCATAAGAAATCTCAAAATGTTAAATCATAATAAATAACATTTTTATATTGATAAGCATTTTTAGAATTAATTTTTCATTTATATTTTAAAATATTATTTTTTATTTTAATCAATTGATTAACAAATTGTTTTCAATTATTATCTAATTGTACTTGAAGATCTTCTTTTGTTCAAATTACTTTATAATCAGTTTTTAAGAGAAGATTTATTAATTCTTTAATATATTGTGGAGCAGTTTTACCAAATCATTTCATTAATTTTTCTGTATAAATTTTCATTATTTTTTTTCAATCTAAATAATCAGAAAAGCTAAACAAGTGTGTATCTTTATAAATATTATCAAACAAATATTTTATAGCTTTAATTTGATTATTTGAAAAATTGTATTTTTTTATTACTTTTTCTTTTTCTTTTTTAGGTAAATTTCAAAAATATATAAATAAGAAATTTTGTAGCTCAAAATAATCATATTCTGTAATATCAATTTTATTATTTTTCAAATAAATAGCTAATTGTTTAGCTTCATTTTTATTAAATAGCTTTTCTAAAAAATCTTTAAACATAAATAACTTTTTTAAATGATTATACTTATCTTCTGTCAAATTAAATTTATTATTATCTTTATTTTTTAATTTCACATTATTAATGTAATTTGTTTCAGAAAGAAGTATTTCAGATATTTGTCATCAAATTTTACTTAATAAATTGGATAAATTTTGCTTTTTTTTATTTGAATAATTAACCAAATATAAATTTAATCAAAATTCAGTTATAAAAAATTTCTTTAATTCATGAAAATATATTCAAACTGCAATATTATATTTTTTTCAATTTGAATCAAAAGTTATATAATAAACAGTTATTTTATTTCATAGATATAAATTTTGATTATATAAAAATGTTGCAGGAATATATATTCAATCCAATAAAACATATTGATTAACAACATTGATTATTCATCAATATTTTCAATTTAAAAGGATACTTAAATTATAATCTTGTATTTTTTTTCAAAAATAATTTTTTAAATCAATATTTTTCATTTTTACTTCGAATTCTCAAATTTTTTTCTTTTTAATTAAATTAATTAAATAGTTAAAAATATTTTTTTGAATTCAAGTTAATTTAAATTCTACAACATTATTTGTTTGATTTGAAATTAAATCTAATTTGATATCTTCATTTATAAATGACTGTAAAATTAAGCTATAAAAGCCATAAGAATTTAAATAATCATTTTTTTCTCTAGATATCGATCATTTTCATTCTTTTTTTTCTTTTGTATCTTTAAATAAAATTAATCACTTTCATTTTTCATTTTCAAGTAATTCTATTGTTTTAAAATTTTTGTCTTCTCAACTAGAAATTTCTTTCAATTCATTTTCTACTCATTTTCCTTTTACATTATCTCACTCTGCTGTATTTTTTGTTAATCAATCTCAAGCTTTGTCTACATTATCTTTTGATTCATCACTTGTTCAATCCATATCATCTCTTAATTCATCATTAGTTCAGGTATTTACACTTCAACTTAATTGATTATTCTTACTTTTATCATTTTTTTCATTATCTTCTAATGATAATTCTCAATTTTTTTTACTTGTATCTCATCATTTTTCAGTTTTTTCCTTTAAAATATCTATTCAATCATGATTTTTTGTTATAGCTGTTTTATTTCCTTTATTATTTTGTGAAAAAGTTTTCTTCAATAAAAAAAATGTTCAAAATCAAATTCAAATTAAACTAAAACTAATTACTATTCACAAAATTATCTGTTTCTTTTTTTCTAAATTTTTAAACTCATCAATTTTACTTGAAATAATACTCTTTAAAGACATATTAATTTCTATCTTTAATATTTAAAAAAAATAATTTTATTTTTTATTTAAAATATTATATCATATCTGAAAATGAAAATTAATAATAACAAATAAAATAAATAAACTAAAACTTCAATTAAATGTTTTTCTAAATCTTTAAATTCATTATTTAATGTATCAAAAAATATGTATATCAATTTAGTTATAATCATAAAATAAAAATAAATTTTTAATGCAAATACAATAATCAATAAAATAAAATAAATAAAATTATTAAAAAAAATTAGAATAAATTCCTTTAAAGAATTAAATCAATAATTTATTCAATATAATGATAATAAAAATAAGGTTCATCATATAAAAACATATGTTGTAGTATAATCTAATTTAATTTTTCTTTTACTTTTTTTAATTCAATTTTCGAAATAACTGTCATATTTCAAAAAAAATCATCTGTTTAGTCAAAAAAACAAAATTAAAAATAAAAAAAATCAAACTAATGTTCAAATAATAGGCAAAAATCAATCAAAATAATTTCCTCAAAAAACATTAAAAATAAATCAAGAAATTATATTAAAATCAACTATTTTAACTGAAAAAAAGAATCAAATAAAAATTAAAAAAAATAGAAAACCAATGATTAATTTTCTTAAAGTAAATACAATTTCTTCTCTTTTAAAAAATAACCAAATATTTAAATTTACAAAAAATAATATGATAAAAATAGGCAAAAATTGAATATATTTTAATGTTAAATTAAATAAATTTAATATAAATGTAAAATTAATGTTTAATAATTCTAATTTATCATAATTTTGAGCTTCATCTTGTCTTAATACTTTTCTTACTTTCTCTTCTAAATTTATTTTTGTTTTTTCTAACATAGTTTTAAATATATTTTCTTTATTATCCTCTTCTTTTTCTTCTATTTCTTTGAAATTATTAATTATTTCATTTTCTGTTTCTTTTTGTTTTTCTTTTTTAATCATATTTGATTCGTGCATATTTTATTTATTTAATTTTAATAAATCCCAAAGTTTGATTGGATATTGTCTTGAATATTATCTGAAGGATTAACATATACAGATTTTCATCATCAATCACAAGCTTTTCATCATTGATTTGTTTTCAATTTGATATTTTTGTCTCAACAATTAAATCAATTTTCTTTTCTTAATCAAGAATTAGGAAAATTTTCATTAGAAATCTAAAAACTTCATTTTCATTCACAAACTATTTTTATTTTTGCATCATAATATTCTCAATTTGAAATTAAATTATTAATTCAATCATAAATATTGAATCCTTCAACTAATGTTTGATCATTAGCAATTTTCTTTTCATAATTATTAGAATTTTTATCTGTTGTTTGATATAAATTCCAGGTACATTTTAAATTATTTAAACTTCAATTAAATTTAAATTGTATCTTTCATTCACAATAATTATAATTAACATCAGAAATACTTGAAACTATTGAATTGTCTTTTCAAATATATAAATAATCAAAATACGAATTTGAAATATCAAATCAACTTTGCAAAGCATATTTATTTGATACTTTATACATAAATAATCATTGATATCTATTTTTTATCTTATTATATTTAAAAATATTTTTAATCATTTCAAAAACTTTATTTTTATCAGTAATTCAATTATTTGTCAATAAAGATAATAATACATTTCAATAAGGATTTTTTTGTTTATTATTTATGTTAAATTCAAATCAAGAATAAGATAAATTAGTATTTGTAATATTGTTAAGAATTTTCTTTACTTTTTCGTCAACAATTGTATAATTTACATAATCTGTAAATTCATGAAATTCTGTTAATCAATGATAATATCATGCTTGGGTGATAACTTCCTATGGTTTTAATTTATTAACTAATTTTGTTGAAATTTTTCAATAAAAATTTGCATATTTTTTATCTCAATCTAACAAATTAATTTGTTTTGTTGCACTTCAATCTGGCAAAATAAATTCCGCATTTAATTCATTATTTGAAGGTTTTTTCTATTTACAAGTATCATCACATGGATTATCATCTCAAGCCAATCATTGATTTAAATAAAATGTAAAATCACATTCTTCTCAGTTATCTAATTTTCAATTTCAACAGTTTAATTCTCAAAGATGACAAGTATTATTACAATTAGCATCTCAAATTTCACATTCTTCTCAAGCATCTTTTTCTATAATTCAATTTCAGCATGTTCATTGATTATCAGGATAATACATATATCTATTATCAACTTTAAAGTATAGTCTTCATAATTTTGTTAAATTTGTTCATTCATCATCATAAACTGTAATTATATCTCAATTGCTATTTTTATATGTATAAGATACACTTTGTATATCATTTAAATATCAATAATCTGCATATTTTTTTAATTCTTTTTCAGAAATAGAAATTTTATTTTTTTCATTATAAATTGGTTTAATTAATCAATAATCCTAGTTATAACTATTAGAAAAATCAGTTTCTGTGGTTAATAATCTTTTAACAGACGCAAACGATAAATTATTTTCTTTCAATTTGTTACTTATAAAAGATTTTTTATATGAAACGTTTAAATCATTTCAAAAATTTCATACTAATTTTCTATTTTTAGTATCATAAATCATACTTAATAAATATCATACATATTTAGAGTAATTATTTACATTAGTTAAAATATGAGTATAAGCTAATGAGAAATTTATTTCAGGTAGAATTATTTTATTTAAAGTTCATTTTTCTAATGCAACAGGGAAACTTATTGTAGAATATGGAATTAATATAATTCTAAATCTAGTTGGATCTTTAGTGCTTCAAAAAGAAAAAAAATCAAAGTAATTTCAATTATATTTAGTTCAATTAGAATTATTATCTTTTCAATAGTTTATTCATATAAAAGTTCAAAAATTCTTCTGTCAAATATTTTTTCATCAAAAACTAGGAGTAAATGAAGCAAAAGAATTAGTAAAATTATGATATAAAATTTCTTTTGTATTGGTACTTAAGTTTTGACTTGTTTTAACATATTTTCATGTATTTTTATCATAATAATAAGCTATAAAACTTCAAGCTATTTTTTTAGGATATTTTGTTAAATCAAGATAATCTTTTATAATTTTTCACATAATTTTTGATACATCTTCATTAGTATTACAAATTCCATTATTATTTGATAAAGTTATTCAAAATTTTTTAGAGAAAATTCAACACAAAGGAAAATAATATATTGTTCAATTTATATTTTCATAAATTGTTAAATTATCATAATTTGAATTTATCTAATCTCATTTCAACCAATAAAAATTTCTTCATCATTTGAAATTATATTTCATTCAAACAGGTATTCTATTATATAACAATCTATTATTTAATTTTTTAATTCTATCTAAAAAAGTAGTTCAATTATTGTTTCATCAAGTATAAATTTTTTGTAAATTTATTCAATTTTGTTCAACTGTTTCATTTTTATTTACACATTTTAAATTTCCTTTTAAATCTTTTTTTAAGTAAAAAAACATTCTTTTATTATTTTTATCGTTAGATTTTATTTGTTCATTAATATTTACTAAACAATTAGAATTTTTAAAAATTGTTATTAATCATAACTATCAATTTATATTTGCTGCAGGAATAAAATTATTCTTTCAATTGAAATTATAATTTTCAAAAGTATAGATTCTATTTAAAATATTTCGATTAGGTACATGTAAATTTAATTTTGCAGCACTTGTAAATGTATAAGAAAAAGAAATTCAACTAAAAAAATATCAGAATAAAAAAAGTAAAAATAAATAAATATATGTAATTTTTTTTAACATTTTTGAAATCAAATTTGAAATAAATAAAATTGTATTTTTATATTTATAATAAAGTTATTTTAGAAATTTATTAACATGAATTAAATTAATATCATTTAATTCAAAGTAGCCTTTTGTTTCAAAGTATCAAGGTTTTTCATAATCGTTTATAAAAAAAATTGTGTGTATTCAAGCTTGCTTAATTAATCTTGCACAATGTATGCAAGGTTTATGTGTAACAAACATAATTCATCAATCAGTGGATATTCATTGTTTTGCTGCATATGTAATACAATTTTGTTCTGCATGAACTTCTAATCAGCATATAGAATTATCAGAATGTGAAATATTATAGTAATATGTAATTTCATTTAAATAATCAAGTATTTCTTTTTCTTCATTTTCTATACTAGATCTTAATTTATTAAAATTATTATTAAATTTTAATCATAATTTGTCTATAATTGAAATTATTTTTGTTTTTTTCTCAATATTATTTGAGTTATTTAAAAAAATTGTTAAAAAATTTTCTAAATAAAGGATATATTTATTTTTGTCTTCGAAATTTTTAGAAAAAGTTAAAGTTAGTTTATTCAATAATTGTGAAATAATTAAATCTAGTTCTGATAGATGATTTAAAATTTCTAGAAAAATTTCTTCTGATTTTTTTTCTTTTTTTTGTTTAAATTCATTTATTAAATTAAAAATAGTATAGATTTTTTCTTTATTTTGTTCATCTGTAAATTTATTTAATAAAATATCTTTCAAATTCTTAATTATTTGTTCAATAGAATTAATTTTCTTTTTAGATAAAATTTTTTTTAGATTACTTAATAATACTGATTGTATAATCATATTCATTTCTTCACATTCTATTATTCAAGAGGATACTCAATTATATCAAAGTGAAATAATTCTGTTTTCTTTTAAAATTATTGCTCATACTTGTGTATAAGCACAAGTACTATTTTTTGAAATTTCTTGTACTGTTTTAACCATAGTTCAAAAAAATTTAGTTTTCATTCTTCAAATTTCTTTCAAGTTTTCATCTCTAAAAATTATTTTATCTCACTCAATGTTTATAATTTTACACATAATTAAATATTTAAATTAAATAAATTAAATTTATATTATTTATTTTTTTTTTTAAAAAGTTATTTTTTAAGTTATTATATATTTTGGTTTTAATTACAAAAAAAGTAGCAATATTCTTTAATTGCTACTTTTAGAAAAATTAAATTTAAGTGATTAATTTTCTTTTATTTGCAATATTTTTTGTCCTAAAACAGATAGAATAATTAGCAAAGCAGCTAGTAACAAATAATTCTCTACTCAAGTATCTACATTTTTTACTTGTTGAATTTGTTGTGAATTTTGCATTTGAGCTATTTGAGGTTGTTCTTGCTCGTTAATTACTTGTGGCTCATCAGAATTGTTTACAACTATTGGTTCGTCAGAATTATCTGTAACATTAGGTTCATCTCAAGTATTTTCTTCTGTTACATTATTTGTGTTGTTATTAGTAGAATCTTCATTATTAACAACTACAGGTTCATCTTCATTTGTAGTTTCATCAGATTGTGATTCTGCTAATACTTGATCATCTGCACTATTTGTATTTTGTTCATCTTGAGTTGCAATTCAATTATTAGAATTTTGTTCTTCTGTAGTTGTTGAATTAAGTAATTCGTCTAAATTTAATTCTTCATCTTTTGCAAAAGATGTTCAGATCAAACTTGTTGTTAATAATAATGTTGAAGAAATAAATAATATTTTCTTTTTCATTTTTCAAGAATTAATTAACAAAAATAAAAAAACTCATATAAATCTACATTGATTATTATAATTAAAAGTGAATTTAAATTTATTTTTTCTTTTTAGTTTTTCTTTTTTTATTAGTTTTTTTAGTTGATTTTTTAAATGTAAAATTTTTATAATTTTCATAATCATTTTCAAAATATTTTTTGAATAGAGAATTTAATAATTCATTTTTGCTTAATTTTCATTCTTCAATTTCTTCGATTTTAGATAATAATTTTTCAGTAAAATTTAAGTCGTTTACCTCAATATCTTTAGTAATAGCATTGATGATTATTCATTTTGCCAATGGATATAATTCTGTTTTTCAGTCATATTTAATATATTGTTTTTGTTTAATTTTGTCAAAAATTTGAGCAACTGTAGCAGGTGTTCATATTTTTTTTCATTCTAATGTTTTTTTGAATAAATTATAGCTAACAGCATCTTTAAAATTAAATTTATCTTTTTCAAGTTTTATATCTTCAATTTCAATTTTATTTCATTTATTTAAATAATTTTCTAATAATTTTTCATCAATAAGATTTTTAATTTCTCTTTTTTTAAATGTAAAATATTTTAGAAATCATTCTTTTTTTATTTTTGATAAAGTTAATTCAACTTCAATATTATCAATTTTTCAATTAATTAAATACACTTCCAATTCTGCTTCGGGTAAAAATAGTGAAATTGTTTTTCTAGTGATTAGATCAAATAGTTTTTTTGATAATTCATCTAAATTATATCATTTAGGTAGTAATAATCAATTTTTTTCAATTAACTTTTGTTTATAAGCTGTTCTGATTGCATCATGTCATGCATCTTTAGGTAAAGGATAGTTTCTATCAATTATTTCTTTGATTCAATTATTTTTTAATAATTGAAAAATAGATTTTTTGCTTCAATTAGTTAATCAATTCCATTTAGTTCTTAAATATGTTGTTAATCACATTTCATATAATTTTTGTCCGATTGTTGTAGTTTGTTTTGGTCAAAATCATAAATATTTATTAGCTTCAATAGATAATAAGCTTTCATTATATGGTTTATTGCATATCATTTTTTTATTTTTTTTCTTAATTTCTTTAATTGTGATTTCTCAAATATTTTTTATCTTTTTTGTTAGATTCTTTAATTCATTTTCTGATAGATTATTTAATTCGTCTTCATTTTTAATTTTCCAAGAATATCAAAATTTATCTATTATTTTGATTGAATTTTTTGATTTTATTTCTTTAAAATTTTTTAACCATTCTATTAATATTAGTTTATTCATTGGTAATTGAACTCTTCAAACTGAAGATTTAAATAATAATTTTCTTTTATTTTTATATTTAAAAGAGTTGATTTCTGTTATTAGAGAATCTACTCTTGAAATAAACGAATTAACTCTTTTGTCAGATAGATATTTACCATTTAGTTTAATAAATTTTTGTTTTTGTAGTTGTAACTATTGTGTTATTTTGTCTATAAGATTATACATATAATTATCATCTTTTAGTTTTTCCCATATTATTGGGGATTTTATATATCACCATAATTTATCTAATATTAGTCTTGTTTCTTCAGCTTCTTTGTATGATATGTCTAATTTTCATTCTAAATATTTTGATTTATCTTTTCAGCTTATTAGATTTAGAAAATCTTCTTTTTCTATTGAAGTTAATAATAATCTTACAAAGTTTTTTTCTTTTAAGTTAAAAGATTTAACAATTTCGTATGCTATAAAAGCTCCCGCTCTATCATTATCTGTTGCTATAAAGATTTTTCATCAAGATTTTATTGTATCTTCAATTTCTTTTTTTAATTGAGAAAAAATTTTTTTATTTGTTATTTTCAATTCTGGTTCAAAAGAAAAATTTCAATTTTTGTTGTTAATTTTTATTCATAATGAAGTAGAAGGAGTTGATAAAAAATGTCATCAAGTATATGTTAATTTAACTTTTCATCATAAGATTTTTTCAATTTCTTTTTTATATTTATTGACTGTATTTAATTTTCAACTTCATTCAAAAATAATTAAATGTTGTTTATTCATATTTAAATTATTATTTTTTAAATATTTTTATTATTATATTTTTTTATTTAAAAAAAGAACAGCGTAAGCTGTTCTTCTATATTGTCACAAATTATTTTTTTTGTTTTAATTTGCACTTTAAGTTTAAACTAAATTATTTTATTGTTACTGTTCATTTATTAAAGTCAACAGTTATATTTTTAACACTTGGCTACTGTTCATATCCAAAATCATGTCTAATTATAATATAGTCAATTTTATATTCTCTAATTTTTTGTCGTCATCCTTGATCATATCTTTTTACTTTGTTTGTTGATACAATATCTTTCTAGCTACTATTATAGATTGGTTTAAGACATTTTACTGTTCTTGAATTTCGATAATTTTTCCGATGCTATGTTCAATTACAATCTTTCTAATTTCGTGATCATCGATAATTTCTGATTTCTCATGCATAAAGTTTTCATTTTTCTATTATGATTGTTTTTTCATTTAAATTTTTAATTTTTCAATTAGTATTTTTCAGATATTTTGCTGATCTTAAATCTAAAGTTCTTTTTTTATAAACTTCACTTACACATGTAAGTGTTCTAGTTGATCGTCAAAACCGTTTTCGATTTCAATTACAATCTCGGCCTCGTCATCTAACTTTTTTATATGTATATTTTAGAATATATTCATTAGAATTAGCGAATCTGTTCCCAAAATCAATTTTATAAGAATCATTTCATATATATACTTTAGAAAGATTCACTAAATTCAAAATATTAATATCTTTTCAATAAGCTTTTGCTAAATTAGTTTCATTTACAGGATATAATTTATATTTATGATTAACTCTTCGTCTATATGTTTCAACGAATAAGCTATTTAATACTTTATTTTTATAACTATTTGGAGCATATGGAGCTATATAATCAGTTCAATTTTTATTAACGTAATAATATTTAAATGTTAATATTCAATCTCTATATACTGAAGATTTTTCTCATTGTTTATAAAGCTTTTTCATTGATCATACAAATCTATTTGAAACGATATCAGGAAATACATTATTTCTTGTATCAACAGGAATAATTGCTTCTCGTCCCTTCTATACTCATCTATATATATCATCACTTTTAATAACTGTAAAATTTATTTTATTTACATTATCAAAATATTTGTTAGTATAAAGAAAGTCATATTTAGCTCAATGTAAATTAGGTTTTACAAACATAACTGTATAATTATTTCATCTTAATACAATTATCGTATTTTTCTTTTCTCATTCTATTTTTTTATAAGTTATTTTCAAATCTTTAAATGTTTTATTAGTCAATCATTTCAATAAATCTTGTATTTTTATAGACTTTACACTTGCTCGACTTTTAGTAGATATATTTAATCAAGCTGTGACATCAACATAGTCTTTTCAATTCCATTTTTTATAGTAAACTTTTCAATCAGTTGCAATAAACAATATTCTATTTCATCCAAAACTTAAAATTACTGAATCATTTTCAATTGTTCTAATATAATTAGATGAATATTCTTTAACAGCTCATAAATATTCATATTTATTAGTAGCTGGAGAATAATAATATATTTTTACTGAAGAAGATCAATATATCAATATTTCTTTTCTTCAATCTTTATTGATATCATGTGATTTATAATCAATTTTTCTACCTAATACTGGTCAAAGTACTTTGTAATACTTTTTTGATGAAGGATTGTAATAGAATACATTGTAATAATAATATGTTACTCAATTAGATACTCAAGCTTTTTTATATGTTACTAGATCTTGATAATTATCTTTTGATATTTTTTCCATATAATATCAATCTCAATCAATTTCTGTTAAATAACTAAATTGTAACAAATTATTATTTTTATAAACTTTAATTTTTCAATTAGTTCATTTTAAAAATGCATCTAATTTATTATCTCAATCAAAATCTTTAATTTTTAATGTTATTCATTGTTGATCAAATACTTTTATATATTGCTTTTTAGAATTGTCAAATATATAAATTTGATATTGATTAATTGTGTCATTAATTGACTTTATAGCTATTAAATCTTTAATTCAATCTTTGTTTAAATCAACATATTGTACAGAATTAACTCATTTTAATTGAATAGCTTGCTGGTCAACTCAATTTTTTGTAACTGTAATTGTTAAATCTTTAGTTCAATCATCATTTTCATTTGTAAATACAGTATCATCTGTTCAATCTCAATCTATATCAGATGCTGTTTTAAAAGGTTTAGTTACTGTTGTTCAAATTCAATCTATTTTTAATTTAGTCAAATTTAATTCTGAATTTATAGACTTATATTCACTATTTTTAGAATCAAATAAATACTAAACAATTTCTCAACTTTTATCTTTTATTCAAATATCTTTTTTCCCATCTTTATTATAATCATAATAAGTATATGGTAATTCAACTTCAATTCACTCATTATTTTTTTCAGACAAATAATTTAATTCTTTACTATTTATTTTTGATAATAATTCTGAAAACTTAGGTAATAAATATTTTCAATTAAATAAGTTTCTATTTTCTATTGATGTTATTACAGATATTGACTCTGTTATTGGATTCTATTGTTCCTATGACTAATTATAATTACTTGCCCCCCAAATTTTAATTATTCATTCAGATCAAATAACTTTTTTAGGAAATTTAATTTTTATTTTTTTAATTGCTTGTGGATTTTTTCAATGTATCAATTCCGATAAATTAAAAATAGCAATTTTATTACTATTTAATTCTATTTGTTTAGATAATAATTTGTATGTATCATATCAATAAGTACCTCATGATCGCCTATACTAAACCAAAACATTAAATTTAGTTTTATAATTAATATTTCCAAAATTATAAGTAATTGTAGCTGCTCTACTTGACCTATACCGGGTCGATAAATCTTTTTCTAATATTTTATGCTTAACTTGAGAATATTTTAATTTTTTTATAAATTCCCCATGTGTTATATTTAATATAAATTGATCTTTTTTTCATAACAATGGCTATATCTATGCTTTCATATTATTCTTTAAAGAAGATTCAACAGCAATCACTTTAATATCTTTTTTATTCCAATCTGAAATTTTAAATAACCTTATAAAATACCTATTCAAAGGAATTCATGAAATAGAATTTAAACTTACTGAAGACTGATATACTCAATCTGCAAATTTATAAATAGTAATTTCTTCTAAATATCATCAATCATTCACACTAAACTGTTTTCATTTAGCTATTTTATAACTAATAACTTCAGCTACTCAATCTCAATTTAAATCTCTTAATATGAATTTTTGTCAATTAGCAACAAGTTGTTGTGTAAATGACATTAACGCACTTTGTGCCATCTTATAAGTTATCTCCATCTTTGAATTTCATCCTCATCAACTAGCTCATCATCAAGGGTTTCAGTTTCATCATCAGTTGTTAGTAGAAGAGTTGTTGATGACATTCATATCGATTCATTCAATGTTGAATGAATTAGCATAAGTAACTCATTGAAGAATTTGCGTTGCACCAAAAACTCATAACGCTATTGATGCAATAACTTTTTTAAATTTATTTTCCTTTCTCTTCATTCATTTTTAAATTAATAAATTAAATCACACTCTCTCTTCTAAT
>Ga0256838_1000398_pt1 | contig 27410 bp, 28 predicted proteins | sample 4571419metaG_FD_185978 | JGI IMG/M metagenome (GOLD analysis project Ga0256838, IMG submission 185978) | Hydrothermal vent microbial communities from Guaymas Basin, Mexico - 4571-419 | ecosystem: Environmental > Aquatic > Marine > Hydrothermal vents | place: Mexico: Guaymas Basin | collected... | reverse complement strand
CCCACCACAACAAGCGGCTCTTTCAAGAAGTATTCCCTCAACTCCCATTTTATTTAAAAAATCAGTTGTTATATCATAATTATGTATATCAGCACCTTGAAAACAGCATCCAGGATAAATTCCTATTTTTTTCATTATAGTTCCTTTTCAAGTTTTTTAATAAAGTTTTGGAATTTTTTAATATCTTTAAACGGTTTAGGTCCAAATTCATCTTCACTCATATCTCTGCTTCTAAACTCAGCTTCAAGTTTTTTAGTAATAGCTTCTCCTTTTTCGTCACCAAACGCAACTTCAGGTAAATGCCATTTATCAATTTGTCCTGTTTCATAAACAGTAGCAAACCAGAATTTAGCACGTCTTGTAGCAATATTTTCTTCTCCTGTATCTTTTGCTATTCTTCTAAGCTCTAAAATGTCGTCTCCAGGTTTTACGCCTTTAGGACATGCTGCAAGACACATTTGACATTGAACACATTCCCAAATTCCATGGTCTTCAGCAAGCTTTATTCTCTCTTCAACATCCATTCCGTCACGCGTATCCATTATAAACCTAAACACTTTTGTAAGTTGAAACGGCCCTAAGTATTTTTCATCGCCCTCAAGTGCATTACACTGTCCGTAACAAGCCATACATAAAATACAGTCGGTTTGTTTATCGTATCTTGCAAACTCTTCAGGCAACACCAAAGATTCCACTTTATTATTATCCGGTACCACTTTTGGATCCGGAACAAGATACGGTTTAACTTTTTTAAATTTTTCAAATGCTGGTTCTTGATCAACTACGAGGTCTCTGACTACCGGCAGGTGATGAAGTGGTTCAATTTTAATTACACCGTTTTTAATTTTGTCTTTTGCCTGAATTTTACAGGCAAGTCCTGCTCTACCGTTTATAATCATTGCACAGCTACCACAAATAGCACTTCTACAAAACGCCCTAAAAGTCAAAGTAGAATCAATTTTATCTTTAATATACATCAAAAGTTCAAGCACAGTTAAACTATCTTCAACCTCTACTTCAAAATCTTGCCAAAAAGATTCTTTTGTCTCAGGATTAAATCTTTTTATTTTTGCAGTGTATTTAATTTTTTCCATTTTCCATCCTTTAGACTTCTTTATTGTATCATAATTTTTTACAAAAAAGATAAATTTTATCTTTTTATAATTTTTTCTAAAATTTGCTATAATTACATTAATTCTCCCGGTAGCTCAGTTGGATAGAGCGTCGGATTCCTAATCCGAAGGTCGTGGGTTCAAGTCCCGCCCGGGAGACCAAAAACAATGGACAATTTTACAATGTAAAATGTAAAATTTCATTTTCAATTTTCCATTGTCCATTTTACATTGATATTAATATTTTCTTTCAGCCGGTTCATAAAGGCTTAAATCCACTTCACCTTTATCATAATTAAAACTTCCATCACTGTTTTTAGTAATCATTGAATGATATAAGAAATTCCCATCATCTCTTTTAGGATAATCGTCTCTGTAAAAACTACCCCTACTTTCTTTTCTTTGAAGTGAGGCATATGCTAATACATCTGCAATTTCAAGCAGATTGAAAAATTCAAGAGTTGCCTGTAAATCGAGATTAAATACTTTTGATTTATCTTCCACACCAAGATTTTTATGCGCTCTGTCTATTAAATTTTTAAGTTTTGAATATCCTTCTTGCATCTCTTTTTCATTTTTAAATACACCAAAATGTTTAAACATAATTTCACCAAGTTCGTCTCTAAGGTCGCCTAACGTCTCTTTTGATTCTCTGTTCATAAGTTCTGTAATAAATTTAACGTCATCTTCAAGTTTATCTGCTCCGCCTCTTGCAAAATCGGTAGCTTCAGCATATCTTACTGCCTCTTTACCTGCTATATTCCCGAAAACCACTATATCAAGAAGAGAATTTCCTCCAAGTCTGTTTGCTCCGTGAACGCTTACACATTGAGCCTCACCTGCAGCGTATATTCCTTCAATTGGCGTTTCACATTTTACGTTCGTATGAATTCCACCCATTGCATAGTGAGCCGTAGGTTTGACAGGTATAGGTTCTTTTATAGGGTCAATTCCTTCAAAATCTATTGCAAGTTCTCTAATTTGAGGAAGTCTTTTTTTAATTTTTTCAGCACCTAAATGAGTTAAATCAAGATGAACATATTCTCTTCCTTCTTCATCTTTAAAACCTCTTCCCTCTCTGATTTCCATCATAATACTTCTACTAACCAAATCCCTTGGACCTAGTTCCATCTTTTCAGAAGCGTATTTACTCATAAATCTTTCCCCAAGAGAATTAATAAGATGTCCTCCCTCTCCTCTTGCTGCTTCAGATACTAAGATAGCCGATTTCCTAAGACCTGTAGGGTGAAATTGTAAAAATTCCATATCTTTTAGTGGAAGTCCGGCCCTAAGCGCTGCGGCAGTTCCGTCTCCCGTACAGCCAAGAGCATTTGAAGTATATCCCCAATAAATTCTGCTGTGACCTCCGGTTGCCAGGATTATTGCTTTTGTTTTAATAAGTTCAACTTCCCCTGTTGCAATATTAATAGCCGTAACGCCTATAACTCTTCTTCCGTTATGAACAATATTTAACATAAACCATTCGTTTAAAAAGTTTACACCCTCTTTTATACACTGCTCATATAAAGTATGAAGCATTACATGCCCCATTTTATCCGCACTGTAACAGGTCCTGTCCTTACTTGCCCCGCCAAAAGGTCTTTGAGCTATTTTTCCGTTGTTAAGCCTACTAAAAGGAACTCCCATATGTTCCATCGCTCTTATAATTTTCGGAGCTTCATAACACATATATTTAACAGCTTCCTGGTCGGCTAAATAATCACTGCCTTTTACCGTATCAAACGTATGAAGTTCTTCGTTATCCGTCGGGTCAACATTTGCCAATGCAGCATTAATACCACCCTGAGCGGCACCTGTATGTGAACGTGTAGGATAAACTTTTGTAAGTACTGCAATATCCAAATCTTTATTTTCTTTAACGGCGCTAAGAGCGGCATAAAGCCCTGCACCACCGGCACCAACAATTAAAACATCTACTTTCATAATGCTCCTTTTTTATAAAATTTTCCCATTATAACAAAATCTTATAATAAAAACTTTTAAGCACAAAAAAGATAAATCTTATCTGTTACTAAAAGAAACTAATTTATAATAAAGCTCTAAAAGATTTTTTTGAATTTTAAGATTTATAATTTTTATTTCCAAAAAACTTGCATTTTTAGAATTTTCAAGCACTTCTAAATCAAGCTGCGTTGCACTGCCCGCTTTTATTGACTCTTTTGTGGAATTAATCAAACTATCGTAAATTTTTATATTCTCTTTATAAATTTTTATTTTCTTTTTTAAAGAGTTAATTTGAGCTAAAATCATATTAAACGTATTTAAAAGCGCTCTTTTTTTATCTTCAAAAAGATATTTAGATTTTAGATAATCAAGCTTTGTTTTTTCCACTCTCGTTTTAGCATTCATATCAATAGGGAGTGTTGCACTAAGTCCTACTGTATAATAGTTTTGTTTGTCGCTGATTCTTTTATTTTCATATTTTTTATAATTGTAACTCCCGTTAAAAGAGATTGTTAAAAGCTGGTTTCCAAGCTGCATTTTATACAGATAATATTTTATTTTTTCAAATTCTTTTTGAGTTAATAGTTCAATGTTTTTATTTAAATACTCACTCTTTGAAAGAATATTAAAATATGGCAGTTTAACTGTTTCAATATTGACATCTGATAAATTTTTAAACGCAGATTTAATCTGAATCAAAGAAGAAATAACATCTTGCATAGAAAGTTTTAGGTTGTTAAGATTTAAAATAGCATTGTCAAGTAAACTTGAATCTCCCGTTCCGCTTAAAAAAGCTTCTTTTTTTCTCTCAACATCTATTTTTGCATTTTTAATTTTTAAATCAAGTATTTTTTTATTTAACAGATTTATTTTATAATCAAAAGCCAAGTCTAAAGCCTGTTTTATAAGAGCTCTTTTTTGAAGCTCTAAATTCTTAAGCTTATATTTTTTTAAAATATCTGCGTATTTTATAGAATAGTAAATAGCCCCGCTTTTAAAAATAGGCTGATTTATAGAAATAGAAAACTGATTTGTGGTGCTTTGATAACCTGAAATATTATCCTTTTGATAAAGATACTGAAGCATTACAGGATTAATCCAGCTTCTTTTTGTCTCTTTCGCTTCTTTAACTGATTTTAATCTATCAATATTTAACTCATTTTGTTTGATATCACTTAAAATAGAAGCATAAAGAAAAAAAGGAATTAAAAAAAACAGCTTCTTCAACTATCATCCTTTAACGCATCTTTTAATCTGTCAAACCCTTCATCAATTTCCTTATAAGTAATTGTAAGAGGAGGTAAAAATCTAACAGAATTGCTTCCGGCTTTAAGAACTAATACTTTATTTTCAAACGCTCTTTTTACAACCTCATCTCTTATTTCAGAAGAATGAGCCCTAAGAGCTCTCATAAGTCCGATACCAGATACGCTATCAAATTTATCAGGAAACTCTCTTGCAACTTCAAGAAGCTTTGCTTCAAAATATTCAATTGTCTCTTTAAGCTGAGAGCTTTTATAATAATCATCTAAAATATACAAAACTTCAATTCCTACTCTTGTTGAGAGATAATTTCCACCAAAAGTACTTCCATGATCTCCCGGTTTTAACACATCAGTTAAATTTGTAAGCACAGCACCTATCGGAACTCCTCCACCAAGACCTTTTGCAAGGGTTATAATATCAGGAGTAATTTCATATAAATTACTTGCTAAAAACTCACCCGTTCTATAAATTCCCGTTTGAACTTCATCCACAATAAGTAAAATATCCCTTTTTCTAAGCTCTTTTTCAAGTTCTTGAATTTCTTCTTTATCAAAAGGATTAACTCCGCCTTCTCCCTGAATTAACTCAATCATAACGGCAATTGTTTTATCATCGATTCTATTGTAAATATCTTTTATATTTTTCGCATACTCAAACCCGTCAGGAAAAGGTCCAAAATACTGATGAAACTTTGGCTGACCTGTGGCTTTTAAAGTAGAAATTGTTCTTCCGTGAAATGAGTTCTCAAGAGTAATTACTTTATATCTCTTAATCTCTCCATTTACTTCACCATATTTTCTTGCAATCTTAAGTGCCGTTTCGTTTGCTTCGGCTCCGGAGTTACAAAAAAACACTCCCCCCTCTTCCATAGGACTTCTAACAATCAACATCTCAGCAAGTTTCTCCTGAGGTGGAATTCTAAAAAGATTTGAAATATGAATAATTCTGTTAGCCTGATCACAAATTGCATTTGCAAGCCTTACATTTGAATGCCCAACACTAACAACCCCGATTCCACTGGTAAAATCTATATACTCATTTCCCTCTTTATCCCATAAAGTTGCATTTTCTCCTTTTACAAAAGCAACATCAAACCTTGCATAAGTATTTAAAAGATAGTTCATTTTCTCTCCTTATATTCCGTAAAATTCAAAATCCAATTCAGTCTTGTGTTTGCTAAAAATTCCAACTTTATCTCCAAACATCTTAAGAAAACTCAGCAAATTTTCCATCTCCTCTTCTTCAATATCACCAACAATTACACTTATTTTTTTTGCATTATCCATCAGATACAAAACCCCTGCAACTTCTTCAAGAGTGGTCTTATGATTTAAAAGCTCTTTTTTTACCCTAATAGATTTTAAAACCACCTCTACAAAATCTTCAAGATCCATATCCTCTTTTAGATTTTCATCATAAACATCAAAAACATATGCAAGTCTTGCAAGAAGTAAAGGAAGTTTTTTTGAAGTTTTTAAAATATCAACCTTTGAAAACTCCTCACTTCCTCCCATTACCACAAAATCTTTAGTAAGTTTTTTTGGCTTTTCATTATAAAAAATAATTAAATCACTTGATTTCAAAAACTCTTCATCTTTGTTTGTATAATACTCACCCTTCTTTTCAAACATTTTTTTTCCTTTAATTTATGGTATAATTCGCGCCCTAAAAATCTATAAAGGATTATACTTGTTTTCTAAAATTTTACAAAATTATAACTCAAAAAACATTAAATTTGATATTTTAGCCGGAACTGTAGTATCAGTTGCACTGATTCCAGAAGTTATTGCATTTAGTTTCGTAGCAGGAGTATCTCCTGTTGTAGGACTTTATACAGCTTTTATTTTAGGACTTATTGCAGCGGCTTTTGGCGGAAAACCAGGACTTATTAGCGGTGCTGCAGGAAGTGTTGCCGTTGTGGTGGTAAGCCTTGTTCAAAAATACGGAATAGAATATCTTTATCTTGCGGCAATACTTGCAGGCATTATTCAAATTCTTGTTGGCATTTTAGGGTTTGCAAAATTTATACGTCTTGTCCCTATGCCTGTAGTTTATGGCTTTGTAAATGGCCTTGCAATTGTAATTGCGTATTCTCAGTTTCAGTTTTTTAAAGGGGAGAGTTTTTGGATTTATATTTTAGTTATTCTTACAATGCTAATAATGTACTTTTTACCAAAATACACAAAAGCAATTCCGGCAGGTCTTGGGGCAATTATAGCAATTACGGCAATTGTATGGATATTTCATATTGATACAAAAACAATTGGAGATTTAGCTCATATAAAAGAAGAGTTTCCGTCTTTTCACCTTCCGGATGTTCCTTTAAACTTTGAAACGTTGAAAATAGTTCTTCCATATGCTGTGATTATGGCACTTGTTGGACTTATTGAATCCCTTTTAACCCTTGAAGTATTAGAAGAACTTAGCAATGAAAGGGGAGATGGCAACAAAGAGGCAAAGGCACTTGGAGCCGGAAACGCAATAAGCGGAATGTTTGGAGGAATGGCAGGATGTGCTATGATAGGACAGACAATTATAAACCATACATCAGGAGGACGCGGAAGACTAAGCGGTATTACAGCCGCAGTTTTAATAATTTTATTTGTTGTGTTTTTATCACAGTGGATTGAAAAAATTCCTTTAGCGGTATTAATCGGAATTATGTTTATGGTCAGCATTGCAACATTTGAGTGGGCAAGTCTTGATAAAATCAAAAGAATGCCAAAAGAAGATGCATTTGTATTGATTGTTACAACACTTGTAACTATATTTACAGACCTTGCCGTTGCAGTAATAAGCGGAGTTATAATCTCTGCCCTTGTTTTTGCATGGAAACACGCAAAAGTCTATTTTAAAACCAGTGAAGAAAACGGCAAAAAAATATATGAATTTGAAGGCCCCCTGTTTTTTGGAAGCACAAGAAGTTTTATTGAAAGCTTTGATATTGAAAATGATCCAAATGAAGTTGTAATGGATTTTAAAAATGTTCGTGTAATGGATGCAAGCGGAGTTGAAGCAATTGATAAAATTACAAAAAGATACCTCCAAGCCGGAAAAAAACTCACTATAAGACACTTAAGCGATGAGTGTAAAAAACTTTTAAAAACTGCGGGACCTTATTGCACTTATGAAGAAGATGACCCAAATTATAAAGTGGCAATAGACCCTAAAAAACTTACATAAAACTAACAGGGTCCATATCCACTTTTGCTCTTAACAAATCAATACAAGGGTATATAATTTTATGAAGGTTTTTTCCTTTAAAAAGAGCCTGGTATCTGTATTTTCCCTGGATTTTAAAAATAGGAGCCTCTCCATAACCTATTAACTCTTTTTTATCTCCAATGCATTTAATAAATTTATCTAAATCCTCTTTTGCTTTTTTTTGATTTTTATCACTAAATTCTACTTTACAAAGCCTGCTAAAAGGGGGATAATTTAAAGCTTCCCTAAATGTAAGCTCCTCTTCATAAAACTCTTCATAACTTCTTTCAAAGAATTCAGGATTTAATGTCTGAATAATAACCTCTCCATTTTCAAACCTGCCAGCCCTGCCGGCTACCTGTTTTGCCAAAGAAAAAGCCCTTTCCCTTGCTCTAAAATCGGCACTGTTTAAAATAAAATCAATATCAAGAACAATGCTTAAAGCAACTTCTGGATAATCGTGTCCTTTTGCAAGCATCTGAGTACCGACAAGAATATCAATTTCTTTGTTTGAAAATTTTTTAAGAAGTTTGTCTATTCTTGTTTTTGAAGTCATAACATCTTTATCAAACTTTTCAATTACCGCATCTTTAAAAATCTCTTTTAACTCTTCAACAATTTCACTTGTACCTTTTCTTTCATTTAAAAACTCACTCCCTGAACATACAGGACAAACATTTGGAATTGGCATTGTATAGTTACAATAATGACACTTTAACATCCTGTTTTTAGAATGGACGCTCATAGCCACATCGCAGTATTTACACTTAACAGCCTCACCGCAGTTTTTACAAATCATATATTTAAAATTAGCACGGGTTGGAACAAAAATAATAACCTGTTTTTTATTTTTCAGTTTTTCTTTTATTTTATTTATAATAAATTCATCAAAATTGTCTCTATAAAAAACTTCTTTTTTAGTATTATAAAATGTGCCTTTTAATCTAAAATAATCAAACTTATACAAATCACTAACAAGCGGAGTGGCACTCCCAAGAACTACTTTTGCATTTAAGGTTTTACCAAAAAAAACAGCCAAATCTTTTGCATTATACTTTGGTTTCTGTTCGCTTTTATAACTGTCATCATGCTCTTCATCAACAATAATTAAACCTAAATTATTAAAAGGTAAAAAAAGAGCGCTCCTTGCCCCTGCTATTAGCTTAACTTCTCCTTTGCTTAGCTTATATAAAATCTTTTCTTTTTTCTTTTTTGTAACTTTACTGTGCCAAATTTCAACCAAACCGCCAAAATGTTTTTTTAACCTTTTTTCCATTTGAGAAGTTATTGCAATCTCAGGAAGTAAAAAAAGAGCTTCTTTTTTAGAATTTATAACATCCTCTATAAGTTTTATATAAATTTCGGTTTTTCCGCTCCCTGTATCTCCAAAAAGCACTGAAACCTCTTTATTTTTTATAAATTCAAACGCCTCTTCTTGTTTTTTGCTAAGCTTTATATCTACTTTAATATTAAAGTTTTTATTATCTTTTTTCTCTTTTAAATAAAAAAGTCCGGCAGCCTCACCAATTGAACAAAAATAGTAAAAAGAGATAAATTCAACAATTTTTACATAATTGTTATCAAACTCATAAACTTTATTCAAAATTTCTTTGCATTCAAACTCAGGTCTATTCACCTCTTTTAAAACAAACCCCAATTTTTTAGAGTTTCTAAGCTCAACTTCAACAACATCACCTTTTTTATAAAGATTTTTAGAAAAATAAGTAAAAGAAAAAGGAGTATTTAAAATAGCAACTTCATAAAATCTCATTTAAGCCTTTTACAAAGCTCATCTGAAGAGTCACAATAAAAAGGACAGCTTTTTTCAGGATTTTTTTCATATGTAAAAGTAGTGCTATCATCCCCGATTTTTAATGTATATTTAGTATAATCCGAATCATTGCTATCAATTGTCCAGTTAATATCCCCCTCTTCTTGTTCAATAGGAGTTGCTAATACATTTTCAAAAAGATTTTTATCAGTTTTTGAAGCATCTTTTTCAGTTTCAGGACACTTATCAATCATTCCGGCCATTACATTTTTTGAATATGCAGAAGATACTCCAGCCCTGATTGAAGAGATTTGACTTTTTGCTTTTGTATATAAAGCATCATCTCTTGTTACCCATAAATTAGGTAAAGCTATTGAAGCTAAAATCCCTAAAATAACAATAACAAAAACAAGTTCAAGCATGCTAAAAGCTCTTTTAGTATTTAACAAGTCTTCCCCTTAACGGTATTGGATAATTTTCTATATTTATTCCGTTTTTAACCCCCGTGCAGATTTCATCATTTCCATCATCATTAAATTTTAAAGTCAAATTCTCTTCATTTGCACTGCTTACAATATCAAACTCTATACAGTCATTATCATCACCCGCTTTTATATAAGCCTTTTTGTTATCAGTATCAATAACGGCAATACCACCTGCTTCAAGCTCTTTTAATACATTTGACATCTTTGAGAGATTGTCTTCAGCTTTTCCCTGCGAGAAAACATAAGAAGAAACTTCATTTGAAATTGCCCTGATTTGGCCAAGTCTTACCGACACTTCCGCGTCTGTTCTTGTTGCCATAAGTTTAGGAATTGCAACTGAAGCTAGAATACCTAAAATTACGATAACAAAAACAAGTTCTATCATTGTAAAAGCTCTATTCATTTTTTCTCCTAATAATTAAAAAAGGGAAAGATTAATATCTTACCCCTTGTCCTTTAATTTGAATATTTGTAGCTTTTACCAAGCTTTGAACACCTTTACAAACATCTCCACTTCCAGTTAAATGAGAAATAGTCAAGTTTGTATCAGAACTCCAATCAAATTTAATACAATCTTCTAAATTACCGTCATTCGTTTCAGTTTTAAAAGTAACTGCCTTATTTGTTGTATCAATTACAGCTGTTCCTGCATTTTCCATTTCTTTAATTACGTTTGACATTTTAGAACCATTGTTTTCAAACTTTCCTGTTGCAGTTACATAAGCTGCAATTTCATTTTTTGCAGTTTGAATGTTTGATGCAGTTTTTGAGATTTTAGCATCTGTTCTTGTTGCCATAAGCTTTGGAATAGCAACTGCCGCTAAGATACCAAGAATTACGATAACAAAAATTAATTCAATCATAGTAAATGCTTTTTTCATAATAGCTCCTTTTGTTTATTTTGAAAATAATTATAACATAAAAATTAAGTGTTTTCTATTTTTTTTAATAAATTTGTTAATTTTTTGTTAATTTCAAACTCTTTTTTATTTTTTTGTAAAATCAAAAAAAGTAGTTCTTTTGGAGTTGAGTGTTGTAATTTAACTAAGTCGTCTTTTACAAATTCAAAAAACTCATCCTCAAGCTCAAGTTCAAACTTCTCACCCATTAAAGAAATTGTAAGTTTTTTCATTTCCCTAAAATTGCTTCAATTTTAGATAAAACCTCTTCAAGCTCAAGCTCTTTTAAAGCCATCTGTTCTTCACACTCTAAGAGCTTTTCATCCTTTTCTTCTAAAAGCTGCTTTGTGTTTTGAAGTTCAATTTTAAGTTTTTCGTTTTCCTCTTTTAAAGACTCATAACTTTTTATAAGATTTTCAATTTTTTCATTAAGTCTTGCTAATAAATCCATTTTATATCCTTTTTGATATAATTATAATAAAAAGGAGAGCTTTGTTCAAATTAAAATCAAACTTCAAACCAACAGGAGATCAGCCTCAGGCTATAGAAAAACTAACAAACTGTATAAAAAAAGGAAGTCGCTATAATACATTAATAGGAGTTACCGGAAGTGGTAAAACCTTTACAATGGCAAACATTATTCAAAAACTTCAAATTCCAACCCTTATTCTAACTCACAATAAAACTTTAGCAGCCCAGCTATACAGCGAATTTAAAGAATTTTTTCCAAACAACCACGTTGAATATTTTATAAGTTATTATGATTATTATCAACCAGAAGCATATCTTCCAAGACAGGATTTGTTTATAGAAAAAGATGCATCAATTAACGAAGAACTTGAAAGATTAAGAGTGAGTGCAACAGCAAGTCTTCTTGAATATGACGATGTAATCGTAGTAGCTTCGGTTTCTGCACTCTATGGACTTGGTAACCCTCTTGAATATAAAAAAATGGTAGCAAAAATAGCCGTTGGTGATGAAATAAGTCAACGTCAGTTTATGATGAGACTTTTATCGATGGGTTATACAAGAAACGATAAATATTTTGAAAGGGGAAATTTTAGAGTCAATGGAGAAGTTATTGATATTTTTCCTACATATTTTGAAGATAATGTAATAAGAGTTGAATTTTTTGGAGATGAAATTGAGAGAATTTATACGATTGATTATATTACAAACGAAAAACTACAAGACTTAAAAGAAATAACAATTTACGCTGCAAATCAGTTTATTGTAGGACAGAACCGATTGGCAAAAGCTATTCAAAGTATAGAAAAAGAACTTAGAAAGAGACTTCAAGAATTTGAAAAAGAAGGCAAAATCATAGAATATCAACGCTTAAAACAAAGAACCGAATTTGACCTTGAAATGCTTGAGACAACGGGCACTTGTAAGGGAATAGAAAACTACGCAAGACACCTGACAGGCAAAAAACCGGGTGAAACCCCATATTCTTTAATGGATTATTTTGAGATAAAAGGAAAGCCATATCTTGTAATTGTAGATGAAAGCCACGTTAGCCTTCCTCAATTTCGCGGAATGTATAATGGAGATAAAGCCAGAAAAGAGGTACTTGTAGAATACGGTTTTAGACTTCCAAGCGCTCTTGACAATAGACCATATAAGTTTGAAGAGTTTATAAATAAAGCACCTCATTATCTTTTTGTATCAGCAACTCCCGGAGAATACGAACTTAATATTTCAACCTGCGTTGCCGAGCAAATTATTCGTCCAACCGGTCTTCTTGACCCTGTAGTAGAAATATTACCAAGCAAATACCAGATAGCCACTCTATATGACAGGGCAAAAGAAGTAATCGCAAAAGGCGAAAAAGTACTTGTGACAACTCTTACTAAAAAAATGGCGGAAGAACTTCAAAAACATTATCTTGAAATGGGACTTAAAGTTAAATATATGCACTCAGATATCGACGTAGTTGAAAGAAATGAAATAATAAGAGGATTACGCTCAGGTGAATTTGATATGCTAATTGGAATTAACTTGCTTAGAGAAGGACTTGACTTACCGGAAGTTAGTATGGTTGCAATTCTTGATGCGGATAAAGAGGGATTTTTAAGAAGTGAAACAAGTTTAATTCAGACAATGGGAAGGGCTGCAAGAAATGTAAATGGACGGGTTTTAATGTTTGCGAGTAAAATTGAAGAGCCTATAGTAATTGACGATGATTTAGAGGTTTTAGAAAAAATAAAAGATAAAATAACAAAATCGATGTATAACGCAATAAAAACAACAATTCAACGAAGAATAAAACAAAAAGAATATAATAAACTTCACGGCATTACTCCAAAAAGTGTTGTTAGAAAACTTGATAAATCCTTAAAAGAAGAAGGATACGAAGCAATTAGTAAAGAACTTAAAAACAAAAATAAAATCCCTGCTAAAGAAAAAAAAGCAATAATCGCAAAACTGCGTAAAGAGATGCAAGAAGCGGCAAAAAACTTAGAGTTTGAAAAAGCGGCAATGCTAAGAGACAAAATAGAGGAGCTAAAACGTGGATAGACTGGAGTTTTATCTTGATATAATAAAGAACAATTTAGAAGATATAAAAAGATACAAAAATAAAATTTCAACCTTTTTACCAATAAATTATAAAAATTATGAAGAGTTACAGTTTCACTCAAAAGACACACTTGATGCAATTGCTTTTAGGTTTACAAAATTACAAAGCCTGCTTAGTGAAAAAGTTTTTAAACTTTTTATTGAAAAAACGGGATTTGATACAAACGAAAAAAGCTTTTTAGAAATATTAAGCGAGCTTGAGAGACTAAATATTGTAAAAAGAGAGGAATGGATAAGATTAAGAGAAATCAGAAATAAAATCTCTCACGAATACCCTGAAGAAATTGATGAAATTATCGATAATTTAAATAAAATAATAGAAAATATTGAAATATTTAAGAAAATTTACAAAAAAATCAAGGAAAAATATGAGGCTCTCAAATAAAGAGATTGAAACAATTAAAAACATAGTAAATTCATATCTTCCATCAACCATTTATGTTTTTGGAAGCAGACTTGAAGATAATAAAAAAGGTGGAGATTTGGATTTATTTTTAATCCCTAAAGAATATCTAAAAAATATAGATGAAAAAATAGGACTTATTAGGATAATTCTAGAAGAAAAACTAATGTTAAAAGTCGATATAGTAATTGCAAAAAATAAAAACAGAGCTATTGAAAAAGAAGCATTAAAAGGAGTTAAACTATGATTTTACGCTATAAAGATACTTTCCCAAAAATAGCAAAATCTGCCTGGATTGCCCCAAGTGCCGATATTATCGGAGATGTTGAAATTGGAGAAGATAGCAGTGTTTGGTTTGGGTGTGTGGTTAGAGGCGATGTTCATTATATAAAAATCGGAAAAAGAACTTCAATTCAGGATTTAAGTATGATTCACGTAACCCATTACAAAAAAGAAAAGCGTATTGGAGACGGATTTCCTACAATTATTGGCGATGACGTAACAATCGCACATCGCGTAATGCTTCACGGATGTAAAATTGGAAATGCGTGTTTAATCGGAATGAGTGCTACCATTCTTGATGGGGCTGAGATTGGAGATGAATCGATAGTGGGAGCCGGGGCGTTGGTAACGGGTGGTAAAAAATTCCCTCCAAGAAGCCTGATTTTAGGAAGCCCTGCTAAAGTTGTAAGGACTCTAAGCGATGAAGAAATAAAAAACATCTATAAAAACGCTGAAAATTACGTAAAATACAAAAACGAATATATCGATTTTATAAGGTAAAAAATGATACAAAAACTTGACTTAACAGATTACATAAAAAAACTAAAAAGCCTTTTTGCAAGGAATAAAGAGTACTTTTTAGAAGGGGATATCAGAAAAAACTATGAATATCTAAACAAACTCTCTAATAAAGACTTTAAATCCCCTCCTTCTGTAAAAAATCTTGATACAGAAATTATGCATCTAAAAAAATACGGAAACCTAAAACACGACCAGATTTTTGAATTTGTAAAAATAATCAACTATTTTAAATATCTAAAAAGCAGAAACTGGTCAGATTTAGCTGAATGGTTTGATAAGATTAAAATTCCAAATGAAATAGAAAATATTTTAAAACATTACAATGAAAAAGGCGAAGTAATTGGCTTTGAAGAAATTGATTTGATAAATGAAAGAATAAAAGAGAAAAAAGCCCTAATTCGCCAACAGCTCTATAAATACCTAAACTCAAGAAAATTAGAGCCGTTTTTAGTAGATAAATCAATCCATCTTCAAGGAGGAGAAGAGTGTCTATTAGTTAGAGGCGGATACAATAAAGTCCTTGATGCAGAAATTCTTGGAAGAAGCAGCGGTGGATTTTTTTATGTATTTCCAAGAGGAATTGAAAAAATAAAAAAACAGCTTGATGAGCTTGAAAGCGTAAAAGAAGAAAAACTTTATGAAATAGCAAAAATTTTCAGTGAAACTTTAAGAAAATGGGTTAAATTTTTAGAGTTTATCAACAAAGAGTTTGATAAATTCGACGCACTCCAAGCTCGTGTTTTTATGGCAAAAAACGAAAATCTTGAATTTATAATGCCTTCATTTAAAACAAAAAAAATGTATTTAAGAGACTTTTGTCACCCGGCACTTAAAGAGTGTAAACCTATAAATTTAGAGTGGGACAAACAAGTTTTAATAATAACAGGGGTAAATGCCGGTGGAAAAACGATGCTACTTAAATCAATTTTAAGTGCAGCTTTTATGAGTAAATACCTGCTTCCTATGAAAATTAGGGAAAATTCGGTAATTCCACACTTTAAAGAAATAAAACCGATAATTGACGACCCTCAAAACGTAAAAAACGACATATCTACTTTTGCAGGAAGAATTAAAGAATTTAAAGAAGTCTTTGGAAAAGAAAACTATTTAATAGGCGTTGATGAAATTGAACTTGGAACTGATGCAAACGAAGCTGCAAGTTTATTTAAGGTAATAATCGAAGAGCTTATGAAAAAAAACCGAATTGTAATAACAACCCACCATAAACGCTTAGCCACCCTTCTTGCTCAAAACGAAGAGGTTGAACTTCTTGCTGCAATTTATGATGAAAAAAATCAAAAACCTACATACGAATTTATTAAAGGAACAATTGGAAAAAGTTACGCATTTGAGACAGCAAAAAGATACGGAATTCCTTTTAATATTATTGAAAAAGCAAAAAAAGAGTATAGTGAAGACCTTGAAAAACTTGATGTTTTAATAGAAAAATCGGCTCGTCTTGAATTCGAACAAAAACAGAAAATAAAAGAGCTTGAAAGTGAATTTGAAAATGTAAAATTTTTAAAAGAATCACTTCTTAGACAAAAAGAAGAGCTAAACACTAAACTTCAAAAAGAACAGGAAAAACTCCAAAAAGAGTTCAATGCCGCAATAAAAGCCGCAAAAGAAGCAATAAAAGCTAAAGATATCCGAGAAGCCCACAGAAAATTAAATGAAGCAAATAAAATAAAATCAAACATTAAAATCAAAAAAGAAGAAATAAACAGAGAATTTAAAATAGGCGACAACGTAAAATACAAAAGCAGTGTTGGAAAAATTATAGAAATAAAAGGGAAAAACGCATTAGTTGAGTTTGACGGAAAAAAACTTTTAATTTCAAAATCAGCCCTAAAACCATATCTTGTGCCTATTAAAAAAGAGAGTAAAATCTATAAACCTAAACCAAAAAGCGTCGATATAAAACTCGATTTACACGGGTTAAGACTTGAAGAAGCGCTTGAAAAGACAGAAGAATATCTTAACAAAGCAGCACTTGCAGGACTTGAAGAAGTGTGGATTTATCACGGGATGGGTAAAGGAATTTTAGCAAAAGGAATTACCGATTTACTTAAAAATCATCCACTTGTAAAAGAATTTAAAGACGCTCCGCCACATATGGGAGGATATGGAGCTAAAATTGTAAAACTGTAATTGACAAAACTTAATAAACTTGATACAATCACACTAAAAATAATGGAGGGGAATTATGGAAACTATTGTAATAGCGTGTCCGCATTGTAAAAGTCTAAACAAACTGCCAAAAAAAGATGAATATAAAAAAGCTGTTTGTGGAGTCTGTAAAGGAAACTTACTAGATAACAAACCTATAAAAATAGAAAATGAAGCCGAATTTAACAAAATTATAAAAAATGTAACAGTTCCTGTAATTATAGACTTTTGGGCTGTATGGTGTGGTCCTTGTCAAATGTTTGCACCGACTTTTGAAAAAGTGGCACAACAGTTCCCGCTAAAAGCTAACTTTTTAAAAGTAAATACTGAAGAAGTTCCGCAAATTGCGGCAAAATTTGGAATTAGAAGCATTCCTACAATCGTAGCTATTAAAGACGGAGCCGAAATTGACAGAGCAATGGGTGCATTGCCTGAATTTCAGTTTGCTATGTGGGTAGATAAAATAGTAAATGGCTAATTTCCCGGATTTTCCGGGTTATATTATAAGCATTGCATCTCCGTAAGAATAAAATCTATATCTGTTTTTAATTGCTTCTTTATAAATCTCAAGTGTTTTTTCTCTACCTATAAATGAAGCTACAAGCATTATAAGAGTTGATTTTGGAAGATGAAAGTTTGTTAAAAGATGATTTACCCTTATTGGAGGATTTAAAGGATTTAAAAATAAATCACACTCCCCCTTAAGCTTTTTAGTTCTTGCATAATACTCTATTGTCCTGGTCGAAGTCGTCCCTACAGCTACAATTTCTTCCTTACTATCAAGAATTTTTGCAGTCAAAGGGGGAATTTCAAAATATTCGCTGTGCATTTTATGCTCTCTTATATCATCAACTTCAACCGGTTTAAAAGTCCCGGCACCTACATGCAAAGTGAGGTATGCCTTTTTTTGAATTTTATCAAGAAGCTCGGAAGTAAAATGCAAACTTGCAGTAGGAGCTGCAACGGCTCCTTCTTTTTTTGCAAATACTGTTTGATACTCCCTTTCATCTAGTTTTTCATCACTTCTTTTAATATAAGGAGGCAGGGGAATGTGCCCGATACTTTCTAAAATTTTTACAAGTTCTAAAAATTCAAGTTTTTTCCCGTTTTGAAAAAACTCAACCACCCTGCTTCCGTCTTCTAAAAGCTCAACTACTTTAGCTTCTAAACCCTCATCAAAATATAAAACGCTTCCTTTTTTTACTTTTCCCCTTATATATACCAAAAACTTATCTTCAAACGGTCTATTTAAAAGTAACTCAATTTTTCCGCCTGTCTCTTTTTTGCCATAAATTCTGGCTTTAATTACTTTCGTATTGTTAAAAACAAATCTTTTATCTCCTACAAAATCTAAGATATTTCTAAATACAGTATGTATAATTCTATCTTTTTTTCTGTCATAAACCAAGAGCTTTGCACTATCCCTTGGACTTACAGGATACTTGGCTATAAGCTCTTCTGGCAGCTTATAATCATAACTGCTAACAAGCAAATCTTTAAGCTCCAATCAATTTCCTTAATTCATCAGGTTTTGTAGTTTTTGCCATTGCATCCTCTTTTGAGATAATATGACGTCTTACCAAGTCTGCTAAAGCCTGATTCATTGTCTGCATTCCGGTAACCCCTTGATTTAACTGCATTTGAGAGTAAATTTGAGGAATTTTATTTTCACGAATAAGGTTTGAAATGGCAGGGTTATTAATCATAATTTCATGAGCTGCTACCCTTCCCCCTCCTATTTTCGGAATTAAAACTTGAGCAATTACACTTGCTAAAGCCATAGAAAGCTGAGTCCTAATCTGGTCTTGCTCTTCTGCTGGGAAAACATTTACAATCCTGTTAATAGTCTGATCGGCAGAGTTTGTATGTAACGTACCAAACACCAAATGCCCGGTTTCCGCCGCAGTTAAAGCGGCACCTATAGTTTCTCTGTCTCTCATCTCACCGATTAATATAACATCCGGGTCTTCCCTTAATGCAGATTTTAAAGCTCTAAGAAATGATTTTGTATCACGTCCTACTTCCCTTTGAGAAAAAATAGATTTTTTATGAGGATGCACAAATTCTATAGGGTCTTCAATAGTAATAATATGCTTTTGAGAAGTATTATTTATTTCATTTAGCATTGCAGCAAGAGTTGTCGATTTACCAGAACCTGTCGGACCTGTCACAAGAACAAGGCCTTTATCCCTTTTTACCAAATCCTTAAAAATAGATGGGGCGTTTAACTCATCAAGACTTAAAGGTCTTGGAGGAATAATCCTAAAAGCAGCAGCTAAAGAACCTCTTTCATAATAGTAATTTGCCCTAAACCTTCCTACCCCAGGAGTTTCAAAAGCAAAGTCAAGTTCAAGCTCTTCTTCTAAAGTCTTTTTTTGCTCATCTGTTAAAACTGCATAACAAAGTCTTATAATATCTTCATTCTTAAGCTTTGGCAAATTTAAAGGAATTAATTTCCCATCAAGTCTTAACATAGGTTCGGCATTTGCAACTAAATGTAAATCACTTGCTTTATACTGGACAATACTTGCTAATAATTCGTCTAAAGAAAAGTTAATTGCCATTTTTATACCTTATTCTATAATTTTTGGAACTATAAAATATCCGTCTTTTGCTTTTGGAGCGTGAGCTAATACATCTTTTATAATATCACTTTTTACAGGTTCATCTTCTCTTAAAGGCGTTGGGTTGTTAAGAGTTGAAAAAGTTGCTTCAACTCCGGTAGTATCAAGTTCGTTTAACATCTCAACAAATTCAACAATTTCTGCTAAATCTTTTGCCATTTTTTCTTTATCTTCAATTTCTATCATTGCTAAATTTTCAAGTCTTTTAATTAACTTTTCATCAATTTTCATCTTCAGCCTTTTTTTGTATAATTTTAACAAAAAAGGAAAGAATATGATAAAAGAAGCTCAAAAATATATAGTAGGCGGGGTAAATTCTCCGGTTCGTGCATTTAAAAGCGTAGGCGGTGAGCCTCCTTTTATTGAAAGAGGAAAAGGTGCTTATATCTGGGATATTGAAGGAAACAGATATCTAGATTATATTCAAAGCTGGGGACCATTAATTTTTGGTCATTGTGATGAAACAATCGAAGAAGCCATAATTGAAGCGGTAAAAAAAGGGGTAAGCTTTGGTGCTCCTACAAAAGTTGAAGTTGAACTTGCAAAAGAAGTTCTTGAACTGTTTCCTCATCTTGATTTAATCCGTTTTGTAAATAGCGGAACTGAGGCTACAATGAGTGCAATAAGACTTGCTAGAGCTTATTCAGGAAAAGATGACATTATAAAATTTGAAGGATGCTATCACGGACACAGCGACAGTCTGCTTGTTAGTGCCGGAAGCGGTGCCGCAACATTTGGTGTTCCAAGCTCTCCGGGAGTTCCAAAAGATTTTACAAAACATACCCTTCTTGCTAAATACAACGACATCAATTCCGTTAAAGAGTGCTTTGAAAAAGGGGATGTCGGATGTGTAATAATTGAACCGATTGCCGGAAATATGAGCTTAGTTCCGGCTAAAAAAGAATTTTTAGCTGAACTAAGAGAAGTTTGTAACCATTACGGAGCGGTTTTAATTTTTGATGAAGTAATGAGCGGATTTAGAGCAGGACTTAGAGGAAGTTATGATATTTATGGAATAAAAGCCGACATTGTAACCTTTGGTAAGGTAATTGGAGGCGGTATGCCAGTTGGTGCTTTTGCAGGTAAAAAAGAAATAATGCAGTTGCTAAGTCCTGTTGGACCTGTATATCAGGCAGGAACTCTATCGGGAAACCCTGTTGCTATGAGTGCAGGACTTGCCACTATTAAAAAATTAAAACAAAATCCTGAAATTTACAAAAGTTTAGAAGAAAAAGCAAAAAAACTTATGAGTGAAATGAAAAAAATAAGCCAAGAAAACGGAGTTGATTTTAATTATAACGTAGTAGGTTCTATGTTTGGATTTTTCTTTAATTCAATCCTTCCTGAAAATTTTGACGAAGTAAATACATCTGATACAAAAAGATATGCTAAATTTCATAATAAAATGTTAAAAGAAGGATTTTATTTTGCACCAAGCGCTTATGAAACAGGTTTTATCTGCACACCTATGAAAGATGAAGATATTGAAAATACAATAAATACATACAAAAAAATAGCAAAAGAGATTTAATGGAAAAAAAAGGAAAAATTGGGAAAACCATTGAGGGGGCTGAAAAGCTCTCACTTGGTATTTCTATAGTTGTGGCAATTTTAATGGGAATTGGACTTGGTGTTTGGATGAAAAACACTTTTAATAAAGAATGGCTACTTTGGCTTGGAGTATTTTGGGGAGTCAGTGCTGCTATTATGAATATAAGAATTGAATACAAAAAAATAAAAAAAGAACTTGATGAAGTAGCAAAAAACCCGAAATACAAAAACTATAAAATAAATAAAGAAGAGGACGATTTAGAAGAATTTGAAAAATAATTAGTGTTTTACCGCACTTGCTAAATTCCACATCGGCATAAAAATACCAAGAGCTAAAAGCAGTACAAGCCCACCTATAACTGTCAGCATTATAGGCTCAATTGCTGCTTGCATATTGTCAATAATATCTTGAAACCTGTCTTCATAATATTTTGCTGCATTATTAAGCATCATATCAAGCTCCCCTGATTCCTCCCCTGCACTAATCATCCTAAGAGCTATAAAATTCACCAACTGCGTTTCTGCAAGCATTTCGGCTAAACTTCTACCCTGATTAATACCTTTAATCATTACATCAATTTTTTCTTTCATAACTTCATTTGAGATAATACCTTTGCTGATTTTTAAAGCTTCTAAAAGAGGAATACCAGATTTTACCAAAGATGAAAGAGTTAATAAAAACCTGTGAAGAGTAGCATTTTCTATAATATTTCCTATAAGATAAAGTCTAAGTAAGAAAGCATCCGCTTTATATTTAAATTTAATAGATGTTTTATATAAAAATATAATAACCAAAAATGTTACAACTAAAACCCCTAAAACCAAAAGACCATAATTTGTCAAAACATATTCAATTCCAAGTAAAATTTTTGTAGGCAAAGGAAGTTCTGCGTGAAGCTGTTTAAAAATAGACTTAAATTTTGGTACAACCATCAAAATCAAAACAACAAACGCAACCGCAATTGCAATTAAAGTAATAATAGGATATCTAAGCGCTTTTATCATTTTTTTTCTGTTTTCATACATATTTTCATAAATATTAGCCAGATAATCAATTGCCATTACCAAATCACCGGTCTGTTCTCCAAGTCTTATCATAGCAAGGGAAAGCCCACCTACATACTCTTCATACTCTGTAAAAACGTCAGTTAATGATTTACCACTGTTAATGGCATCAGCCGCATATAAAAAAAGTTCTTTAATTAAAGAGTCTTGAGTGTTATTACCTATATCTTCTAAAGCATCTTTTAGAGAAATTCCGGCTTTTATCAAAACAGCAAGTTGTCTTAGAGCCGATATATAAGAAGAGTAATTAAGCTTTCTTCTCATAACCCTTGTTACAAAAATATCTTTTAAAAGTTTCAATCTCTCTTCAAGGGGCATAGGCACCTCTTCAACTTTTACCAAAAGCCCTTTGTTCATTTTTTTTGCATCGATAATAGCCTCTGCTTTATTTAAAGATTTTATAATAACATCCTGCTGCTTTCCTTTGTAAAAAAAGGTAACTTTGTAATATTTCATGGCTTAGCCACCTTATAAACTTCTTCAAGAGGAGTCTCTCCCCTTAAAGCTTTAACAAGCCCGTCATAAAACATACTAGTAAAACCTTTTGATTTTAAATACTCAAGAAGTTCTGTACGCTCTTTATTTTTTGCAATTAAACTCTCTAACTTTTCATCAGATACAAAAATTTCTGTAATAAGCGTTCTTCCTGCAAATCCTGTCATATTACACCTCTCACATCCCCTTCCTTTAAAAAACTGCACATTAGGAGGAAGAATATGTTTTATAGGTTCAAGATAAGCTTCACTCGGTTTATACGGGGCTTTACAATAAGGGCAGTTTGTTTTTACAAGCCTTTGAGCCTCAACACCTACTAAAGAAGCCCCAACCATAAAAGGCTCAGCCCCCATATCAATCATACGACTAACGGCACTAACAGCATCGTTTGTATGAAGGGTTGAAAGAACTAAATGCCCTGTAAGAGCCGCTTTTATAGCAATTTCAAGCGTTTCAAGGTCCCTAATCTCACCTATCATAATAATATCAGGGTCTTGACGTAAAATGGATTTCAAGGCGCTTGCAAACGTAAGCCCTGCTTTTGGATTAACATTAACTTGCTGAATTCCCCTAAGTTTATACTCAACTGGGTCTTCAACTGTAATTACTTTTTTATCAACTCCCGCAACTTCATTCAAAGACGCATACAAAGTAGTAGATTTCCCACTTCCTGTAGGACCTGTTACAAGAAAAATACCGTTTGGTTTTGATAAGGCACTTCTCAAAAGGGTTAAATTTTTTTGACTTATTCCTATATCGTCAAGTTTTTTTAATATATTTCTTTTATCTAAAATCCTGATAACTATACTCTCTCCCCATACGGTAGGAAGGGTTGATACCCTAAAATCAAAATGATTTCCGTCTATTTCCATAGAAAAAGCACCATCTTGAGGTTTTCTTTTTTCACTTACATCCATTTTCGATTCAAGTTTAATTCTTGATGCCACAGCATTGTAAATATCCTCTTCTAAATCCCACTGCTCATATAAAGTCCCTAAAATCCTAAGCCTGATTTCCGCACCTTCTTCATCCGGTTCTATATGAATATCACTTGCCCTTTTTTCTATAGAAACTTTTAAAATATATTCAATTAACCTCATTACAGCTGATTCTTCTCCGGCAACTTCTTCACCTTTTAATTCTCTTTTGATTTCCGCTTTTAATTTATTTATTTTTTCTTTATTTTCAAGAAGCTTTAATACTTTTTCAATATCTTCTTTGTGAGCTAAAACAAACTGCAGCTCAGCATTTGGAAAATAACGTTTAAAATAAGCTTTAACATTCCAGTCAATTGGATTTTCAGCGGCTACAATAACCCTGTTTAATTTAATATCAATAGGAATTGCTTTAATCTGTCTTAAAATCGTAGCCGGTACTTTAATATTTTTTAATCGTATATTGTTTAAAGAAGAGATATACTGAACGTTAAGCTCTTGAGCTAACTCTTTTAAAAAAGTCTCTTTTGAGATAAAATTTAAATCATACAAAATATCTAAAATTTTTTTTGTCGGATTTTGTTTTTTTATTTCTAACGCTTTTTGAAGCTGTTCTGCAGTAATAATCCCTTTTTGTACTAAATGTTCTCCTACCAAAACTTTTCCTTTTTGATTAGTTTATTATTTTGATAAATATCTATTATGATGTTATTAATATCCTCTTTAAAACTAACTTTATAAGTGGTATTATTTTCTTTAACTTCAAAAGAGTTATCTACAATTGCAGGCTTTTGATACTGTGCTAAATAAAACACCTTAGCAAGCAAATTGCCCTCAACTTTTGGAAGAGTCAGATTTGAGATATTATAGTTATCTTTTATAAACTGAATTAAAAGAAGCTTAATAAGATATAATGTATTTATATAAGTGGCATTGATTCTGCCGGCTTTTGTTATTCTTAACACTTTAGATAAATCAAGAGCGGGAGTTAGATAATTTTTTTTAAGGCAAGCATAAGCGACTAAGGACAAAAGCTTTTCATCTTTTTTTTGATACTTATTAATATAAGTCCATCTGTGAAGGCAGATATAAGAATAGTAATGTTCTTTAAAAAGCTCTATTAAACTTTTGTTTTCTAAAGATTTTAAATCTTGTGATAATAAAAAGTTAAAAGCTGCTAAAAGAGCTAAAAATAACCTCATCTAAAGCCTTTTTCAAAAATTATATCATTTTATTTGCTATAATTCCACAAAAAAGGAGATTTTTATGGCAACATTACCGATTTATTACGATAAAGATTGTGATTTAGATATTATAAAAAGTAAAAAAGTAGCAATGATTGGATTTGGTTCTCAAGGTCACGCCCATGCACTAAACCTTAGAGACAGCGGAGTTGATGTTGTGGTAGGGCTTAGAAAAGGCAGTAAATCTTGGGAAAAAGCAGAAAAACACGGATTTAAAGTATTACCTGTAAATGAAGCTGTAAAAGATGCCGATGTAGTAATGATATTACTTCCGGATGAAATTCAACCGGATGTATATTACAAAGAAATTGAGCCTAATTTAAAAGAAGGTGCAACAATTGCATTTGGTCACGGATTTAACATCCATTATAAATTAATCAAACCAAGAGAAGATTTAAAAGTTATTCTTGTAGCACCAAAAGCACCGGGACACACTGTAAGAAGCGAATTTGTAAAAGGTGGCGGAATTCCTGATTTAATTGCAGTATATCAAGGCGGTGAAGAAGCTAAAAAATTAGCACTTAGTTATGCAAGTGCAATTGGCGGAGGAAGAACAGGAATTATTGAAACAACATTCAAAGATGAAACAGAAACTGACCTGTTTGGAGAACAAGCTGTACTTTGCGGTGGGGTTACAAGTTTAATTAAAGCGGGGTTTGATACGTTAGTAGAAGCTGGATACGCACCTGAGATGGCTTATTTTGAATGTCTTCATGAATTAAAGCTAATTGTCGATTTATTATATGAAGGCGGTATGGCTAATATGAGATATTCAATCTCAAATACAGCTGAGTATGGTGATTACGTAAGCGGTCCAAGAGTTATTGGAGAAGAAAGCAGAAAAGCTATGAAAGAGATTTTAAAAGAAATTCAAAACGGAAAATTTGCAAAAGACTTTATCCTTGAGAGAAAAGCGGGATATGTAAGAATGAATGCTGAAAGACAGCTTACAGAAGATTCTTTAATTGAGCAAACAGGTAAAGAACTTAGAAAAATGATGCCTTGGATTACTAAAAACAAAATCGTAGATCCGGACAAAAATTAATTTTTGTCCTCTCTTAACAAATTAAATAAAAAGGAGAAAAAATGAAAAAAATGTTAGCAATAGCAGCAGGAGCAGTTTTATTCTCAACAGCGGCGTTAGCAGACAATGCAATACAGGCAAAAGATGGATTAGGAGATTTTTTAATAGCACCAGTATATTTTGCAAAAGGTAATATCTGTTCAAGAATTGTAGTTTATAACACAAACACAACCCATTCTATTTTAGCAAAAGTGGCAATTAGAGAACAAACTAAATCAAGCGAAGTAGACTTTCCTATATTTTTAAGTCCGGGAGATGTCTGGAGCGGTACTTTATGTCAAAAAAACGGAGATGTTTATTTAACTTCTGATGATGATTCAAACCATCCTCAAATTTCAACACTTCTAGCACAAGGTAAAAATATAACAAAACAAAGTGAAAAAGCCGGAAACGTAGATGTAGACTTTAAAACAGGTTATGTAGAAATATATCCTATTGCCGAATTCGATGAAGGAAGCGAAAAAAAAGTTGATAAAAGCGTACTTGTAAAAAGATGGGATATGTTAATAAAAGGGAAGTATCCTTCAAACACAATAAGAAGCGGTGTTGATGGATACTCTTTAACAGGTGAGATAGATTATGAAACAAAAGGAAATATTACAACAATTCTTCCGATGATGGCATTTAAAGGAACTCACGATAAAGTTTTAACAGGAAGTGCAATAGCTTACGGAAACGATACAGGACCTGATATTTTACTTGGTACTAAAAAAAGAGTTCAGCTTCTTAAATTAATGCAGCATAATTCTACAATGTTTACATATACAAATTATGGGAAAGACCAATATGTAGTATTTACTTATCCATTTGGATACGCTAAAGACCAAGTTAGAAAATATAAAATAACGGTTAGGGATATGAGTGAAAATAAAGACGAAAAGCCAAAAGAGGTAATTATATTCTCTCCAGCTCCTAAAATTAAAAAACCTATCAACACAATGGAAAAAGAAGTAGTAGTACTTTCTGTAGCAGATATTATTAATAAAACAAAAAACCCTGGAATGTACAAAGAAGGACAAATTCAAATTACTGACATTACAAACGTAAGCAATGTGCAGCTTGGTGCTGGCAAAAATGCTTCTTTTATACCTACATTTGTAAGCTTTGGAGAAAATCAACAGGCTGAATATGTTAATAGCGCGCATTATATTCCTGTTAAATAGTTTCTTTCTCCCCCTTTTTGCTTTTGAATCTTTATATTCTTTAAATACTAAAAACTTTGAAATAGTAGAATACAAAAATTCATACAAACTTATATTAAAAAACCAAAAGTTTTTAGATTACAAAAAAATAGAAGGATTTAAATTTTTTATTCCGTTTTTTACAAAAGAGTTTAATTTAAAAGTTTTAAGGTTTAACTCAATAGGATATATAAACGGACTTTTATCAACAGATATTCAGTTTAAAAACTTTATTCACTCTTCAGATATAAAATATTATCTAACAGACTATAAAGCAGAAGGCAGAGAGCTTAGTTTTTTACTTAAAGGATATACAATTCCTTACTATAAACAGACTTCTTTGTCTATAGAAGCTTATCATATCCCTTTAGAAATTCAAAAAAAACTCAATAAATATTTCTACTTTAAAAAAATACCTTTAAAAAACAATAAACTTCAATATATTTTATATTCTTTTTACATTATTTTAGATAAAAAAAACGTTGATAATTACATCAAAGAACATTATCCTTCCTCAAAAAACTATATTAATACTTTTATAAACAACGTATATAATATAAATTTAAATAAAAC
>Ga0256838_1000396_pt1 | contig 27524 bp, 26 predicted proteins | sample 4571419metaG_FD_185978 | JGI IMG/M metagenome (GOLD analysis project Ga0256838, IMG submission 185978) | Hydrothermal vent microbial communities from Guaymas Basin, Mexico - 4571-419 | ecosystem: Environmental > Aquatic > Marine > Hydrothermal vents | place: Mexico: Guaymas Basin | collected... | reverse complement strand
AGAATGCCACCCTATGGAAGAATTAAGTTGGAAGATGAGGATTATGTTATAAACTTGGGAGATGTTAAAAATTCAAGAGAAGAGGGATTTATTATTGCCACAAATCCTCTAACAGACGAGGATTGGATGTCTTTTGAAAATGGAGAGTTGATAGTGTTTAAAAATGGGGAGATGATTTATTCTAATAAGAGATTGACTGACTTAGAGTTGAAAATATTAAAAATTCTCAGAGAAAGCCCACATAGAGTTAGTTTAAAGAAAATAATTGAAAATCTTAAGAGTTTATCTCGAAATATAAGATATGATAATTTTGTTGTAAAAATTGGCATTAGAAGTCTGTTAGATAAGGGATATATTAAGCAGGATGGTAGGGATTCTGTTGATTGGGGTGATTTGGAAGCTACATTTTATACTAAGCCAGAGAAGAGAGTAGAGATTGATGAAATGCTTAGAGAATTTAGATGGAAAGGAAATAGGAGAATTCTGCAATAATTTATCAATAAAATGGGGTGATTTGTTATGGATGAAATAGAGGCAATGCAGATTAAAGATTTTGTAAAGGATATGGATAAAACACAGAGAATTGTCTATTATGAGCAGAAAAAGAAGAGTATTGGTATTGCAGTATTACTTAGTGCTATAATACCTGGAGCGGGACAAATGTATCTTGGAAGGGTTGGAAAAGGGATAATAATACTATTAACATGCTGGCTTATCATACCTTGGATTTATGGAATTTATGATGCTTACAAGTCAGCAAAGGATTACAATGCACGGCTTTATTCGATAATTTTTAATAAGGATGAGCATAAGGAGAATAAATTTCAGTAACGTGGGAATATGAGATGTAGTTCTTTAAAAACTTTCTTTATATTATTAATTTTATCGTTTGTGGGTTTTGTATTGGGAGCTGCTGTGGGAAATTATTGGTTTTGGTTTTTGGCTGCAGTTCCAACAATTGTATTAGAAGTTTGGATTGTTTATAAGTTTATTACTTGGAAACACTTTTGGAAGGTTGTTTATCCATTTCTAATAATCCTATCCATCTTCTCTCCGATAGACGCCATAATATTGGCTTTATCACTATATATCCTTAGAATGTCTATATTTATTCTAAAAGAAAGTGTTAAAGGGAGAAAATAATAGATTGTGATAGTTATGAGGTTGTGGAGTGAGAGAATTCAGGAAAGAGAGGTTTTTGAAGTTATTGGTTGTGAAAGAGTGCCATTAACTGAGGCATTAAATGAGATTGTTGCCTTATCAATTGAATATACTGAAAAGGAGTTATATGATTTTAACTTGATGAATGATGTTTGTGATTACTATCAAAAAGATATTTTGAGAATTGAAGAATTGATTGAAGGTAGTGCAAGGATAAAATTGGGCTTGGATACAAGAAATCATGCAAAAGAATGGTTATTGGAAGTAGTAAATTGGTTTGCTGGGAATAGTTATGATTTAAGAAATGAAGAGATTAAATTAGGAAATAGATTAAGAGATTGGTATCATATTGGAGTCTCTTTAGTAATTCCTAAAGAGTTAAAACCAAAGTTTGATGAATTTTATAACATGGCTAAAGAGTTTGGCTGGGAGTTGGGGATTAGAGATAATGTCATGTTTAAGACAACATTGAATTGTAGAGAGGTTTATGTTCTTATATTACTTGGAGATGTTGTTAATGAGAGGTTAGATAACATCTTAGATGGAGGAGGAGTTTTTGATTTAGAAAAGAGAGTTGTTTGTGATGATGAATGGTTTAGTGGGTGGTTAGTTAGGGATATTGATGTTAATAAAAAATATGTTGGAAGTGTTGAGCATGTAGAGTTTGAAGAGCCTGGAAATTCTGGATATTTCAGTGGAGAGTGCTTTAATAAGAGGAAGAATTATAGAGACTCTAAGAATAAGAGAAATTATGATATTGAGGATGAGATAATCAAGCTTGTTGAGAGTATTTTGTTTTCTGGAGAGAGAAAATGTTATAATTTGAGGGAGTGTATGGGTGATTTAGATTGGAGTGTTAGAAAAATCCATAAATTGATTGAAAAAATGTATAAAAACATTGAAAAGCTAAGAAATGACATAAAAGCTGGAGATATATCAAAAATGAATGAAAGTTTAGATAATTTGGAATGGAATGTCTATAAAATTGAAGATTACCTAAAATTTATCAAAAATGGATGTTATAAGTCATTATTTGAGCATATAATTAACTCACTAGCAAATGACAAGGAAATAAATTATGAAAAACTTAATATGATTAAAAATGCTGAATGTAAATGCTTAGAGGTTAATAAAAATCTTAGCATTGCTTATAATTTCCTCATGGCTATTTCAGGGGTTATTATAAGACATGAGAATCTTCCAGATAATGTTGTTCGTAGGTTGAATATAATAAATGTCTTTATTGAAAAGTTATGCAATGATATTCTAAGCATAAAAGAAAATGAAGGAAAAACATTAAGTTGTGTATTATCAAAGTTGTATAATTCCTATGTATGTGAAAATAAAGAAGAAAAAGAAAAATTAGCAAATGAAATTAAAGATATGGTTGATTCATTGTATTTTGATTGTTATGATGCCTTTGTTAAGAGTATTGGAGAGTATGAGTTTAAGTTTGTAAAATTATTGGCTTCAACGAGTTTAATATATGATTATGCAAAATGGCTAAAGGAGGATGGTGAAAAGAAATTATTTAATCATATAATCTTTAAAATCTTAAAGAATAATGGATTTGAGGTTAAAGAGTATGATATTGTTGATACATTGTTGAATATCAGGAAGAGTTTATCATTATTTGAAAATAGGGAGGTTAGATACTTTGATAGGGAGTTGATGAAGATTATTAGGGGATTTTTACAATGCACAAAGAAAGAAGAGTTTTATGAAAATGTGATGAGGTTGAAGGAGTTTGTTGAGGATTTGAGAGGAATAAGTCAAATTTTGGAGAAGTGTAGTAATGGTGGGAATGAGGGGAATGTGGATGAGTTTGTAGATGGCTGGGGAGAGGAGTTATTTGATTTAGGATGATATTTTATTAAACTAAAATTTATAAATGTAATTTTAAAGCAAATAAATTTAGTAATTATACAGCTTAGGAAGTAATGGGTTATTATGGAGGGAAAAGAGTTTTTAGAAATTGTTGGAAAAAGGTTTTTAGAGGAAGCAAATAGAAGAAAGTTGAATATTTCAGAGAATCGGCTAAAATCTGTTAGATTGCATTTAGAATATCCAAGAGATGAAGAAACTAACCAAGAAATATTAGAATTCCTAAGAGGAAGGGTTAATTTTTGGAGTTAAAAGAATAGGAAAATTATGAAAAATCCAAAGGAGGGGAGAATATGTCAGTTAGAGTAAAAGAAAATAGAATACCAGAATTGGAAAAAAGATTAAAGCTTTGGAAGGGGTTTGTTAATCTTGCAGGTAAAAAGTATCCACATTATGATTTAACTTCTGAATCTAACTGGATAAAAGTTATAGAAAAAGTCAAAAATATTGTTGAAAAATTGGAAACTGGTGAGGAAGATAAAAGAGAACTTCTTAAAAAATTATTCATTTACCAAGATGAAGATATTAGATGGACATTAATATTTGCTGGGAGATTTATTGGAGTATTTAGAGGGTTTATAAACAATGCACCTGAAGAAAAACTTAAGGAATTTGTAAATATTGTTATTGATGTTAAAAATTCTAATCAATTTAAAGATGAATGGATAAATAAAACTTATGAATTAATAAAATCAGAATATCCTCAAGCTGAGAACTTACCTTTAAGAGGGCATTTGTCTAATATCTTTGGAGAGTTATATGGTAAATTGCATATTGAAGAAAATGAACCAATTATGAACGGCTGTTCTCAGAATTTTTTAAATCAGTTTTATGAGTTTGAGGGACACAATTACAATGAATTTAAAGAAACATTTGAAATGTTGAAACAAAAGTATTTAGAAATTGTAGGGAAACTATCAGAATTTCCAGATGAGTTTATTAACTTAGAAATCGATTTAATGTTTAACTTCTTTAATAGTGTAAGACTCTATGAAATTTATAATGAAGAAAGTTTGGAAAGTTTAAGAAGTGATTTAAAACCTGGAGATATTGTCATCATAAGAAGAGATTCTAAAGTTGTAGAAATCCTTAGTTTAGATAACGACGATGGAAATTGGGCATGTATATGGCAAGGAAATATCGATACTCCTATTAATATTCCACTAAAATTAGAAAAAACTATAGATAAAATCTTAGAGCAAAAAGGACAAGTTATCCTTTATGGTGTTCCTGGAACTGGAAAGACATGGTTAGCAAATGAATATATTAAAAAGAAGATTAAAGAAAATTCAGACGGAGTAGATGTTGAGGATATTAGATTAAGAAATAATGAGGATTGGAATTCGTTTGCTGAGATGTTTAGAAAAATATTGGAAAACAAAAACATTAGCCACAAAAACAAATATGGCTTTACCACATTCCACCAATCTTATGCCTATGAAGAGTTTATTGAAGGATTTAGACCAAAAACTAAAGATAATGGAAATGAAAATATCATGTATGAAGTTGAGGATGGGATATTTAAGAAAATGTGTATTTTAGCAATCTATGAAGCTTTAAAGGTTAATTCATTAAATAACATTGAGTTTAATATTGACTTTAATGACATAGAAGATGTTGATGAAAAAATATACAAGAAAATAAAAGAAATAGTCATTGAAAAACTCAAAGAACACAAAAAATCAAAAAATGTATTTAAATCAGAAGACTTTAAAAATGCACCAAAATACTACCTAATAATTGATGAAATAAACAGAGGGAATATATCAAACATCTTAGGAGAGTTGATAACACTCTTAGAGATGGATAAGAGATTAACTGGTAAAAATGAAATTATAGTTACATTGCCATACTCAAGAGACCCATTTGCAGTTCCACCAAACTTATATATAATAGGGACTATGAACACTGCAGATAGGAGTATAGCTTTATTGGATATTGCTTTAAGAAGGAGATTTGGATTTATAGAGATTGAACCAGAAGAGGAATTATTAAGAAAAGACAAGTTATTAGAAAATTGGAGAAAGATATGCAAAGATAATGATAATGAATATCAAAAAGTTGAAAATGAGCTTAATGAGTTATTCAACAAGTTGGGTAGTGATGAATTCCTTAAGAATCTCTTAAAATCTCTAAACAAAAGAATTGTTAAGTTAAAAGATAAAGACCACAGAATAGGACATTCATACTTCTTAAAAGTTAAAGATATTGAAGATTTAAAGTTTGTTTGGTTCTATGAGATTATTCCATTGTTGGAAGAATACTTCTACGACGATTGGGATAATTTAAAGGAAATTTTAGGAGAATATAAAGAAAATAATAGGAATATCGAATATGGATTTGTTGAGGAAGAGAAAGTTGATAATAAACCAATATACAGAATAAAAAGATACGAAGAATTTGATGAGGGTAATTTCATTAGATCCTTAAAAAGCATAATTTCAAAAAATAACAATAATCAATCCTCAAATAACCAAAATGGGGAGGAAAATGGATGACACAATCACTTTTTATGAGCATCAACTTAGAGAATATGGAGATAATGAGTTATCAAAGTTAAACTTAAATGAAAATGAAATTATTAAACTCTTTAAAACAATAAATAGTAGAAGTAATTTGAATACAGAAGATATTGAGGATAAAGAATTTGATAATATATTTAGAATCTATCCCAAAGGAATAAAGGCAAAACAATACGTTGGATTTGTAGCAGTTAATAACAAAGTTGTCCAAGTTTTACCAAAAGTTTTCCAATATTGTAATTATGAAGATATGGATAAAATCATTGCTTTTATAAAAATGATGAACTTTGCTTATGATTTAAACATCAAAGAGCAAGAACTGGCTGAAGTTAAAAATATATCATCAACTCCAGCAATTTATGAAGTTTTTATCTATCTATTTGCATATTCTCTATTAAACGAAATTGAAAGAGGATTTTATAGAGAGTATGTGAGAGTTAGAGAGGAGAAAAAATTTTTAAAAGGGAAGTTATTGGTAGATAAGCAAATAAGAAAACTTCCACATCAAAGGCATAGATTTTCTATAGAATACCACGAATTCACTGAAAACAACTTATTAAATCAGATATTTTATTATACATCCTATATTTCACTAAAAAAGACAAAATGGCTGATAAATAAGAAACTTCTAAGTGAATTAATGTTAATTTTTGATGGTATTAAATTAAGAAAAATCAATATTCATGATTTCAAAAGAGTGCATTTTACTCGATTAAATGAGAGGTTTAAAAAGTCATTCAATTTAGCTAAAATCATATTATCAGCATTTGGAGAAGTTGATGGAGAGGATGCAATTGGATTCTTTGTAGATATGAATGATTTATTTGAAAAGTTTATATTCTCAATATTATCAAAGAGTTTGAACGTTGAAATAAGATATCAAGAAAAATTCAATTTGTTTAAGGAAGTAAGTGGGATAAAAGGTATAGAACAAAGACCTGATTATGTTGTTTATGAAAATAACAAGCCATTATTGGTTTTAGATGCAAAATATACCGAAATTAAAAGAGAAAATGGGAAACCAACTCTACCTCCTGATATGTTAAGACAAGTTTATACTTATGCAAAATACTACTCAAAAAATAATAGAAATGTTAGTGCTGTCTTAATCTTTCCAAAATCTAAGAAATATAATAATTTTGATAACAAAACAAAAATTGGAAAGGCAAAATTCTTTGATAATGAAATAAAACTGTATGTATTAACTTACAATCTTGAAAAATTAATTGAAGGAGATGGAGTTGATAAAGAGTTTATAAACTGTGTTAAAGAGATAATTGAACAAACTGAATAAAATTAATATTTTTAATGAATTAAATGGGGGAGGGTTATGACGACTATAATGAATGTGAAAAAGAAGTGTGCTATTTGTGGAGAGGTTAATTCTTACATTGAGATGTTCTCAACCAATGCTTTTGGCTCACCAGATTTGGATACAAGACCTCCAGAAATGCAAAGGTCAACCATTAACTTATGGATACAAACATGTCCAAATTGTGGTTATTCTGCCCCAGATATTTCACAAAAAATACCTAAGTCAGAAGAGGTAGTTTATAGTGATACTTATAGAAAGCAGTTAAATTCTTCAGAATTTCCAAAGTTAGCAAATTCTTTTTTGTGTTATTCTATGATTCTTGAAAATGTGGGAGAGTATGCTAAAGCTGGTTGGGCTTGCCTACATGCAGCTTGGGCATGTGACGATGCAAAGTATGTAGATGCAGCAAAAATATGTCGTAAAAAATCCTTTGCCTTATTTATGAAAGCTAAGGAAGAGGGGCAGAAATTTGCTGAACAATTAGGTGCAGAAGAAGCTATAATAGTGGATGTGTTAAGAAGGGCAGGTGAATTTGAAAAAGCGTTAGAGATTGCTGAAGAAGGACTAAAGAAACTTGACGAAAACTCTTCGAGTTTTCGTAAGTCAGCAAATCCGAAGGATTTGCTTCGAAATCCCGAAGAAATTATTAAAACTATTCTTAAATTCCAAATTGAACTTATTAATAAAAAGGATATGGGCTGTTATACTGTTGAAGATGCTATTAGACATATTAAAAAACAAAATCATAAATAGTTTATGAAATAGGGGGAGGGGTTGAGATGAAAATAACCATTTATGATGGGGCTGACACTATAGGAGGGAATAAAATCCACATAGAAGAGAATTATAATGGCTTATTCTTAGATTTTGGGATGAACTTTGCTAAATATTCAAAATATTATGAAGAATATCTTAGTGAAAGACCTGCAAGGGGGATTTATGACTTATGGCATCTCAATCTAATACCAAAACTAAACATTTATAGGAAAGATTTAATCCCAAAGGATTTAAACATAACTCAATATCCAAAAATCCCCATTAATGCAGTTCTAATAAGCCATGCACACCTTGACCATGTTGGAAACATTGCCATTCTTAATGAAGAAATTCCAGTAGTTGGTTCTCCAATTACAATAACAATTCTTAAAGCATTAAGAGACACTTCAATCAGCAATCACTTAGGAATGGATCTACCATATTATAATGTTAAAAAACCAAAAGATGAAAATGGTTACGTTCTCGAATCAGACAAAAGCAGAAAAACACCATATTTTTCAAGACAAATTATTCTTACAGAGAATAACAATAATGTTAGAGAATTTGCCTTCTATAGGCCTGGACAGAATTCATCTTCAAGAGTGAGAAGAATTGAACCCAAAGATGTTAAAACTCTCAATGAGGAAGATTTGGGATTTGAAATTAAAGCATTTAACATTGATCATTCAATTTATGGGGCTGTTGGTTACATTGTTGAGGGAGACATTAGCTTAGCTTACACTGGTGATTTCAGATGCCATGGGAAGAATGGATGTGAAACAAAAAAGTTTATTAAAGAGGCTAAAAATGCGAGTGTTTTAATTACTGAGGGAACGAGGGTTAATAGGAATAATGATGTTAATATTACTGAAAAAGATGTTTATAACAATGCATTAAAAATTGTTGAAAATGCTAAAGGATTAGTAATTGCTGACTTCTCTCCAAGAAACTTTGAAAGATTGGAAATATTCAAAGAAATTGCTAAAAAAACTGGTAGAGAGTTAGTTATTACTACTAAAGATGCATATTTCTTATGGGCTTTGAAAAAAGTTGCTGGCATTAACATAATTGATGAAAATGTAAAAATCTACACAAAACTCCAAAGTTCACAACAAAAATGGGAAGAGAAAATTTTAAACTTGTATGGTGAGCATTCTATATCCCCATTTGAAATTAGAAACAATCAAGAAAACTATATTCTTTGCTTTTCATTCTATGACATGCCTCACTTGTTAGATGTTAATCCAGATGGAGGAGTTTATATTTATTCATCAAGTGAGGCATTTGGTGAAGAACAAGAGTTTAGTTTTCTAAGATTATGGAAGTGGCTTGAATATTTTGGATTTGAAGTTTATGGGTTTAAAGTTGATGAGTATGGAAGGCCAATTTTTGATAAGACCTTACACACCTCTGGGCATATTTCAAAAGAAGAGTTAAGGAAAGTTATAGAAAAGATCGACCCTGATTACATTATTCCAGTTCATACCGAAAATCCGGAATTGTTTAAATGGGCTTTTGGAGATAACGTTTTATTATTAAAAAATGGAGATAAAATAACTTTATAACTTTGTAAAATTCTACAACAATAACATAACAAAAATAAGACTTACTATATGACTTTATCTATGTTTTAATGGTGTGTTTACGTTTTCTATATGTTTCTCTTTCTTTTTCTTTTTTTATTTTTAAATTTTAGTTATTTTTGTATTTCTTTTTAGTGGTAATTTAGATTTATGTTTACCGTTGTATCACTTTGGGTAAGGTTAGTGAATTGACTTTGAAGTCAAACTCACAAGGAGATTTTTGTAATATTGATTGAATTATTGGATGATTGTATTATTGTATTATGTTTTTACTTATTTTAATAGGATTTAAGGTTTTGGTGATTATGCCTAACTCTAAATAAATTGTGTTAATCTTTCCTTATAATATAGTGGAATCTCGCATATTTGTAATACGTCATTTTTAGCAGTACAAATAATAAATCTTTTCAATTTTATCTATATTCGCCAAGTGTTTTTTAAGAGTTATAATAGCTTATTAATATTACCCATTTTTGATGATGTTGAACTTAAAGATGAAAAAAATATATAATTATAATGATTAATAGAAATATATAGTGGTAAAAATGAAAGCACAGACAAAAAGAGTTGTAAGGACATCATTAAAAGGATATAAAATAGCAAAAGAAGATTGATTATAATAAACTCCCAAAATGGATTAGAGAAGAAGAGAAGATTAATAAAATGAGCCATGAAGAGTTTTGTAATGAAATGATAAAATTTGGATTAGAAGCTAAAAAAGTTGGAGGAGTAAAAATTTAGTATTTAGGGATGTAGGTTAAGCTTAAAAATTCTTTTGGAGTCAATATTTTAGATGGTAATTTACGTAGAAATCTTTTCTATTGTATTTACTAAATATGAGTATCTCATTTTCTCACCATTTTCTAATGTTGATGTTGTTTATTTTTTATTGTTTTCATCTTTTTGTCTATATACAACTTTTAAGCATAGTTTATCTTTATCTCCAGATATCTCAACTTTATCTCCTTCTTTTAAGTTTGCATCTTCAATCCATTCAGCTGGGAGGTTGATATAGTAAGTATAGTAGGTCTTTCCTCTGGATTTTGTAACACGTTTTTGTATTTTTCTAATATCATACAATTTCATACATTCACCCTGTTTTATGGCTATGGTAAATAATAAAATCATTAGACACTATTAAACTTTATTATGCACGAGTAGATATCGAAAAGTATATATAGAAGTTTGTATATACATACTAACGCAGACAAGCACATAACAATTAGGTGGTTATTATGAACAGTGCAGCAGAAATTGTTGGGACTGTTATAACATCAAAGGATATTAACATGTTTGAATTCATCATTGAGAAAAGTGCTATTAACAAAGTTAAGAAGGGAGAATTCATCACTACAAAAAACACAAATGGAGAAATCCTTCTTTCAAAAATTACTAAGATTGTTTCGACCAACTCTCTAATTGGTGGTAAATTAGAAGATGCTAATGAATTAACTAAGATTAGAGCTATTATGTATTCTAAAGAAGTATTGGAAAACTCTTCTGAATTTTTAGCAAGTGCAAAAGTTTTAGGAGTAATTAATGATGAAAATGGAAAAATTGAATCTAATATATATCCGATAAACGTGCCACAGGATGTTTATTTAGCTAAAGATGATTTGTTAAAAAGAATATTTTCACATGGGAGTGTTGATGTAGGTTATTTAAAAGTAAGACCTTCAATAAAAGTGAAATTAAATGCAAAAGAGCTTTGTTCAAGGCATTTTGCTATTTTAGCAATGACTGGAGCTGGAAAATCAAATACTGTAGCAGTACTGGTTCAAGAATTATTTGAAAGGGCTAAGGGAAAAATGAATATTGTAATAATTGACCCACATGGAGAATATGTAAAAATGAGGAATACTCACATTCTACCAGCAAAATTGAATCCAATATTGATTCCTGAAGAACATTTAGCAAAATTACTTAGTATTGGTGAGAATTCTTCAGTTCAAAAATCGTTTTTAATATATGCTGCAAGTACTGTTAAGTATGAGGTTAAAATAAGTAAAAAACAAATTTCTGGAATTGAATACTTAAGAAAAATTGAAGAAAAACTAATAGAGTGGGCTGATATAATTGCAAATTCTAATGGAGGAAGGATAACTATTGATTACTATGATGGAACAAGATGGAGAAGAAAAACTGTAAAAAAAGATGAGGAAATGTCAATAAATAGGGTTATTGAAAAGTTAAGATGGTTTATTAACAAAAATAAGAACATTTTAGGGAGTAATGAGGGAATGTTTGATGTTAGAAACGATAAAATAAATGTTCTTCCACTTCAAAAGATTGAGGATGAAGAAGCAATAACAATAGTGGGAGAATTCTTAAAAAGAGCTTTAAAAGAGAGAATTAAAGCAGTTCATGGTGAAGAGGTTGAAATTAAAGCATTTGAAAAGCAAACATTATTAATTATAGAAGAAGCACACATTTTTGCAGCAAAGAATTTGAAAGATAGGTCTGGTTATTGGATTAGTAGGATTGCAAAGGAAGGAAGGAAATTTGGTGTTGGATTGGGGTTAGTAAGCCAAAGACCTAAAGAATTAAATCCTACAGTCTTATCCCAAATGAATACTAAGATAATTTTAAAAATTGTAGAACCAACAGACCAAAAGTATATTTTAGAAAGTTCTGAAAATGTTGGAGAGGATTTACTTCAAGATTTACCACAATTATCAACTGGAGAGGCAATAATAGTTGGTTCTTCTCTACCACTCCCAGTATTGGTTAAAATTAAAAAATATGATGGAGTTTTAGGAGGAGAAGATGGCTTTAAAAATTTAAATATTTAAATCACAATTTTAAAGGGTGATAAAATGTTTATTATTAGTAAAAATCATTTGGATATAATTTACAATTTTGTAGATTGGGAGCTTAAAAATGTAAGTAAAGTTAGTAATATTGCGAATGATAATATTGATTGGAAGGAACTACCAAAGGGTGTTGAAGGAGTTTTGTGTGGAGTGGATGGTAGTAGGGATAGGTTTGAATTTTGTAGTGGTATTATCTATGGTCTTTCATCTTATGCTATTGGAAAGAATGTTGATAGAGGAATGTTCGAATTGTGTGTTCTACCATTTTTCAAAGAAGAGGATAGAGTTAGAAGGTTGATGATGACTTTAGAGTATAGACTTGCAGCACTTACTGGGAAAAATGTTGATTTAATTCTTTTAGATGGAACTTTGTCGGGGGCTTTAATAATGCCCCCACTTTTAAGTGGGGAGTATAACCCTTTAACTGTTTATCCAGAGTTAGCTGAAGATTTGAGTTGGAAGTTTATAAAATCATTAGAAGATTTTTGGAATGAAGTTTTAGAGAATTTAGATGGGAGTATTTATGATAATACTCTCTTAGCAATGAAGATTTTTCAAAAATTTGATAGTATGTATTCTGAATATGTTGAGGATATTAGGAAAGAGTTGTTTTCTGCAAATGTTCTCAATTCTAAATTGGAAATTGCATGTTGGGGAGTATATTTTGAATATATAGAGTTGCTGCACTCTTTAAATAGATTGTTAGAGTATGATTGTGCATTCATAGCTAAAACTTTTAAAAATGCAATTATTACAGAAAAGTTAAGAGAAGATAATATAAGTGTTGATATTATGCTTGATGCTACACTTCTAAATCAAATATTTAGAGAGAGTGGGTATACTACTCTTAAATTGGGAGATTTTTATAATAAAAAAAGAAGTAGGAGGCATATTAACAAGATTTGTGATGTGTTTGGAAATTCTTTCAAATTTTTGGAAGTTATTAGAAAAAATCCTTTTGAGATGATTCCTAAAACTTATGTTAGATTTGCCGAGAGCAGTCCAATATTAGCACTTGAGGTTCCAAGAACTAACAAAAAATCAATTGAAGAAGTTATAAGTTTGCTTATTCCATACTCTAAACTTGGTTATCCAAGGTATTTGAAAGATGCTCATAATAAGGCAAAAATCAGTAAAAAAGAATTTAAAAAGCAAATTTTATTCTTAATAAGATACATATCAGAGAAGAATGATAATTTCAGCATATTTTTCCAGAGTGGGAGGGAGGTTTTAGGAGAATAATATAGTTTATTTCTTTTTCATGCCACTGTTAAAATACAAATTTGAGAGTGAATTGATTTCAAAGTCAATTCATTAATAAAATTTTATACCTTAGCATTTTTATTAGAGGGAGATTATGAGTGTAGAACTTAGAACATTATTTAAATTAATTGCAGTTCTTGAACATTCAGAAGAATTTAAAAGAGTTCTTTTTGCTTGTGAGAGGCATTTTGAGAGTGGTTATTGTAAGTGTGGTCCTATGGAAATGTGTAATCTCGCCTTAGCAGAGGCAATGAGGGAAGATCCTTCTGCCGTATTGAGAAAGTGGAAGAGGGTTTTTACGTATTTAGAGGATGTGGGTATAATAAAAACAAAAAAGTTAGAAGCTCCAGCAAATAGGCCGAGAAGATATATAAAACTTTCAGAAAATTGGATGGATGCCCTTAGGGCAGCTATTAATAAAGAGTATGAAAAATTGATAGAATGAATTGACTTTAAAGTCAATTCACAATATAATTATAAAATAATAAAAAACCTCAAACTTGAATTATCTTATACATTTGCACGTATTCTATTAAAATTTCTTTTCCAGTATTTTTATCAACTTTTTTATCCAATCTTTTTTGTAGGATTTTAAATCCATTTTCTTCATAAAATTTGATTAGCTTTTCATTGTTTAGAGTTTCTATTAAAATAACTCTTCCTCCAACAAGTTCATTTGCCTTATAAATTAGATTTATAGCTTTTTCTAATATTTCTTTTCCACTAATTTCATTCCAAAATTTGTCATTCTTTCCAAGTTGTCCAATAAGATATACAGGAAATTCTCTCTTTTCCTTAGAAATTCCATCTAACTTTTTCAAAGTCTTTTTTGAAACATCATCATCAACAATTTTTAAAATAGAGATTGTTAAGGTAAAGTATGCTAAAATATCTGTAGTTCTTCTTTTGAAAATTAGATAAGTTCTACTTTTATTTAATTTTTCAAATAATATTGCAGAATTCTTTAAAAAATTCTCAACTTCTAAATTTTTAGAGCAGGAAAAAGAGTTTAATAAGGTTTTTACTTTTTCTTCATCATGTTCTTCTAATAATCTTTTTAAAGGGATTATAATTTCATTTTCTTTAACCATTCTTCACCCTCTTCCAATTCTTTCTCAATTTGTTTTATTCTTTTTCTAATTTCTCTCCAATCTGTTTTTGGAGGATTTTCCAAATCTTTTAAAAACCTTTCAGCAACTTTTTTATCTTTAATAATACAAACCCCTTCTTCTAATAAGGTTGCCATAATTTTCACCTCCAAATAATATAATAAGTGTAAAAAGTATAAAAATCTTCTCATTATCTTTCAAGTATTGGTTTTAATATTGCTTTTTGTTTTTTTATTGCTAATATTTTTATGATATTTCTTTAAAAATCCTGTTATTGGACAGTATAAAACTTTGTTCATACTCTTACTAGGGTTTTAGCTAAAAATATTTATAATAAATAGAAAGAATAAAATAGAAAAAAGAAACTCACGTGATAATATGAAAAAATTGACGAATTTTCTTAGAATTGGAGTAATTTGTATTTTCTTATTATTTTGTGGGTGTATTAGTGAATCCCAAAATAATAATTCAAATTTTGGAGTTGTAAGTGAGAATAACCAATTATCTAAGTCCAATTCTAACTTTATTTCTTCTAATTCTAGTTTAGAACATTTTTTAACAACTCATGAACATTTTGAGGCTAAAATTATAAAGGTTATGGATGGAGATACTGTTTATGCAATGGCATTGAATTGGTCCAAGTATAAGATAAGATTGTTGGGTGTTGATACTCCAGAAACATATAAGAAGAATAGGCCAGATGAGTATATTCTATTAGATGGAACTCCCATTACTGATTTGCAATGGTTAAAAGAATGGGGTTTGAAAGCAAAAGATTTTGCAAAAATGAATTTGGAAAATAAGATTGTTATTATAGTATTTGATAATATTGCACCTAAGAAGGGCTATTATGGTAGGTATTTGGCCTATATTTTTATAAATAACAGTGGCAATTTGGAAGATTTTAATAAGGAATTACTTTTAAATGGATATGCTAGAGTGTATGTTTCAAAATTTGAAAAATTAGAAGAATATCAACAGGCAGAATATTTTGCAAAATCTCATTATATTGGCTTATGGAGTTGGAAGAAAAGTGAGTCCAATCAAAACAATACAATCTCCAACACAAATGTGAATCTTGCCATAATATATATTCATGCAAATGCTGCTGGGAATGATAATTATAATTTGAATGATGAGTACATCACCATTAAAAACATTGGAAATACTCCAATTGATTTAACAGGTTGGAGAATACAAGATGCTGCAGGACATTGTTATATGTTCCCAAATGGTTTTATACTACAACCAGGTGCTACTGTCACACTACACTCTGGAAGTGGAAAGGATTCTACCACTGACTTATATTGGAATTCAAAATATGCTATTTGGAATAATGATGGAGATACTATTTATATCATAAATCCAGCAGGAAAAGTAGTTTTAACAAAATCTTATGGAAATACTTAAATTAACAATCTAATTGTGGTGGTTAAATGGGAGATTGTAAAGTTCAAGTTGGTGGTTTTGGAGAATGGATTATAAAGTGCAATTTAGAATTAACTTTTGATGAGGTTATGAGGAGAGAGAGTGAGGAGTTGATTGAATTTATAAAATCTTTGGAGAGTTTGTTAAAATCTTCAAGTGAAGATAGTTTTAGAAAGAATGTTTTGAATGCTCTTATTTCCACTCTAAAAACACTCCCATGGACTTTAAGATTAGAGTATGCTGATGATGAGCATAATATTATTGAAGTCTATCCAGATGATAAGAATAAAAAGTGGATTATCAAATGCAATCTGTGCCTATTCCCAGAGGAATAACTTTAGAATATAATTTTGGTGGGGTATTATGATAATTTTTGAAGAACTTTTAGAATTACCAACAATTGAATCAGTATATAAATTGAAAGAAATTATTTTAAAAATGGAGAGTAGTAAAAATTCAGAAGTTTATTATTATCAGGGAGTAATTAAAAGAATAATCCAAAGACTATCTTTATTAGACCAAGAAAAACCATTAAAAGACAATTTAAAATTCTGTGTAGATAATTATATCATCTCTCAAAAAACAATAGAAGATTTAAAAACTGCAATAGAAATTGCAAATCAACTTTCCCAATAGTTGTGAATTGACTTTAAAGTCAATTCAGTATTGAGTTATATATCTTTTTCAAAATTAGTTAATGTCTTTTACTTGACTCTTAACCAAAACATTAGTATAACGTCTATCCCACCTATAGTAAGGACTAAATACTCCTTTAAACTTTTATAATTACAAATTTTTTCTTCTACTAAGATAATACTCTACGAACTCTTCTTGTTCTTCTGTTTCAACCGCACACTCACAATAACACTCTCTAACATACTCTATTGGATTTTTAACTCCATTCAACCCAGCCCAGACAGCCAAAACAGTTCCGGTCCTTCCATGCCCACCAATACAAGAAACAACAACCTCTTTTCCCTTAGAAGTATGATATTTTATAAAACTGACAATCAAATCCATATCCTCAACCGTAGGAATACCATAATCCTCAATTGGCACATATAAAGTTGGAATTCTCATAGGATATTTCATAATCTCACACCATTCCCTTAACCATAATTCATCCAATATTACAAAACCTCCAATTTTATCCTTTAAATAAAATGGAAAATAAGGAAAACTTGCAGGTCTTACACCAAAAATGCTCACTTCTCCATTATGTTTACACTTACCCATACTCCCACCTAAAATACAATTTTAATTTTTATTTAATCACATCAAATAATGTTGTTTGCTTTCTTTTTTCTTTTGACTTCTCCTTTTTTGGGGGTTTTAAACTTATAAATTCTAAACCCTCCTCTTTTAATAATCTTTCAGCACCAGAAGTTACTGATGGAGCAACCAAAACACCCCTAACATTCTTCCTCCCATACTCCCCCCTCAAACACTCAACATACCTTTTTAACTGACTTACCGCCTGCAAACCAGCCCTTCGCCTTTTTAATTCAATAACAACCCATTTATTATTTTTATCCTTACCCAAAACATCAATAAAACCAAAACTTGTTTGATACTCCCTATACAATGGCATAAAACCCTCTTCTATTAAACTTGGATTTTTAAAAATTAACTCAGCCATTTCCGCCTCACTACCCGTTAAATTTAATTCCTCATAATCCTCACAATAAAAAGCACACGCATGATATACTTTTAAAAGTTCCACTTCCAAAACTTCTCTTGGCTTTCTCCTAACACTCTTTAAAACTAACTTATCCTCTCTAACCTCCCAACTTATAATACTCCCGGGTGGCTGCCAATTTACGGGTTCTCTCTTTTCATTCTTATGAATAAGAAAACTCCCATCTGGTTTTATTAAAATAACCCTGTCCCCCTCTTTTAATTCACTCTTTGCTCTCCCATCATAATAAACCTTGCAATGTGTGAATAAGGTGATAATACTGTTGTTAATTCCATTAGTCAAAAGTTGGATTAGTTCTTCTATACTTGGATTAACTAGATAATTAACTTTTTTACTTTCATAATCCATTTTTAACACCAAGAAATCTTTACCTTTAAAAATCTAAAAAAATACTGGTAAAATACTTGATGATGAGATTATAATTTTTATGCAAAAATTTTTATAAAGTGTATAGGTTTAATAAAATTAAAAAAATAGAGTAGGTGGGCCTATGAGTGAGGAGATTGTTGGTGCAGCATTTCCAATACCCAAACCCCTAATAGGTAGAATACTTGATGAGCATAAAAATATTTTTGTCAAGCCAGCAACATTAACAAGGCTTGAGAAGGGAATGAAAATTATATTCTATGCCTCAAGAGAAGACCAAGGATTTTATGGAGAGGCGGAGATTGAGGAAGTAGAATTTTTTGAAAATCCTATGAAGATACTTGAGAAGTATAAAGATGGATTGTTTTTAACAGAGGAGGAGTTTAAGAAGTATATTGAATCCTCTAAAAAATGGAGTTATGGTAGGAAAAAGAAAAAGCCATGGATGGTTATTGTTTTAAAGAATATTAAAAAGTATCCAAAGGTTGTTAAACCAAAGAGGTTTATTACAGTCGGAGGGAGATATGTTAAAGAGAAAGAGTATGAGGAGATTTTAAAAAATATCCAATAGTTATTTAGAAATATTGAATGATAAGTTTGTGGGGGGAGAGTTATGTCCAATAATGTGGTATATGATTTAGAATATTTAAAGAGTAAGGATTTCTTTAAAAATCAAGGAGATTTAAAAATTGATGGAAAAACTGTAATTTGGGATAAGGATAATTATTTGGCTTACGTTGAAATTGAAAACTTGGAAGAATTGGAGAAAATTCATAATAAACTAAAAAAAGAATATGTTAAGTTTGAATACTTTTACTACTACATTCCAAAGGAGAATAAGATTAAAGTGTTTAAAAGAGGTTGCAGTGTTGCTTTTACTTATTCTGACAAGATAAAAAGAGAAGATGTTAAAAAAAGTAAAAAGGATAAGTTAGATAAATTTTCACCAGAGAATTTGAACGTTCTTTTTGATACTAAGGATGTAATGGATAGATTTTACAATGAATTATGGCAATTGAGGTTAGAAATGGCTAAAAGTATTAAAAAACCAATTAAAGACAAAGATAAACTCTTAGTAGTCCAACACTTTATTGATAGATTAGTATTCTTTTACTTCTTATGCCAGTTGGGAATTGTTAAAGTGAAATACAGTATAGATGGAGAGTCTTATGAATATACAATGAACAAACAAACTACAAAGGAATTTTTTGAATTTTTAATTGAAAATTTAAACGATTCTGAATTACAAAAACTATTAAACGGTATATTTTTTGAAGGTTTAGGTAATGAGCATAAAGTAAATTCTAACGGATATGTAGATGTGCATGTAAAGGTTGGAGAATGGGAGTTTGACATTTCAGTCCCATACTTAAATGGGGGGCTATTTAGAGAAAAGAAAATAACAACTGAAAATAATACAGAAATTAGAGAATCTGAAATTGAATTTACTGGAATAAAAGAATTGATAGAAAAGTTAAATAAATACAATTGGGTTATTGGGGATTATACTGATGATGAGGAGAGTGTTTGGAATTTAACTCCAGAAATTTTAGGGCATGTTTATGAAAAGTTTGTTGTTGGCTTGGAAAACATTGGGGAGGATGTTAAATTAAGTGAATTAAAATATGATAAGAGTGGGCTTAAGTATGGTAGGAAAAAGATTGGAGCATACTATACTCCAGAAGAGATTACATCCTACATTTCAGAGAACACCATAATCTCATACTTGTTTGATAAGTTGGGATTGGAGAAGTATAATGAATTGTTAAATCCGAGAGTTGCATTTGATGAGTTTGTTGAAAATGCATCAGAGGAAGAGTTGAAAAGAGCATTGGAAGTTTTAAATGAGATTAGAGTTTTAGACCCTGCTTGTGGTAGTGGGCATTTCTTAGTTAGTGCTGGTTTGTTGTTATTTGATTTAAAAGAGTGTATTTGTAATAAGTTGGCTGAGAAGTTTGGTTTTGAGAGAGAATTGGATGAGTATAAGGAAGTTAAGAAGATTATTGTAAATAATTTGTATGGTGTGGATATTAGTGAAACTGCCGTTGAAATTGCTAAATTAAGGTTATGGTTGTGGTTGGTTAGCCAGCTAAAAGATAAAGAAAAGATTGAACCATTGCCAAATTTAGAGTATAATATCAAGTGTGGTAATTCATTGATTGGTTGGGTTGATGAAAAACTACAACCAACTTTAAAGTGGGCTTACACGGATAAAATTGAAGGTATTTTTAAGGGCTTAATAGCATTTTGTGGAGATGAAAAAGAGAGAGAAATGTTAATTAAAGCAAGAGATTTATTGGCATCAAAACAAGGAGATATTCTAAATAATTATGTTGAGGCATTTCATTTGTTGTATGAGATTTATAAAACAAGCCATGGGCATAAGGCAACACAGTTGAAAGAAATTTTAGAGGATGTTAGAAATACGATTTATGATTGTATAAATCCAGCATTTTTAAATTACGTTAATAGTAAGGTAAAAAGAAAAAGTAAGATAACAAAGAAAGAGTTTGAAAGTTTAAAACCATTCCATTGGAGAGTTGATTTTGGATGGATTATTAAGAATGGAGGGTTTGATATAGTTATTGGAAATCCTCCTTATGGAAATATTTTAAAGAATATTGAGAAAGAGCTAATAGAAAAATCTATTAATTATTACGTTTCTAAGTCAGATTCTAACGGTAAAGGTTCAAAAAATGCAGCAGCATTGTTTATAAATCGTGGAGCCAACTTATTAAAGTCAAGTGGGTATTTAGGGTTTATTGTGCCAAAATCAATATGTTATATTGAAGAATGGGAAAAAACAAGGAAATTATTACTGGAAAAAGTAAATCTCAAAAGAGTTGTTGATAATAGCAGAGCTTTTGAAGATGTGAAGTTAGAGATGACAACAATTATTTTTAAGAAAGATATTATTGTTAGTCCTTATGTTATTGTTCATAAATTATACTTAGGGAATCTCGCAAAATATTCATCGAAACCCATGAAGATTTCAAAAGAATATTTATCATCAAAAAGGTTCATTACTGACTTTGATGAAACAAAGATGGATATCTACTTGAACATTATTTCAAAAAGTATAAAATTAGGAGACATTGCTAAGAATTATAGAGGGTTAAATCTAAATAAATACGTCAAAGATGAAAAATTGGAGAATGATGATGTTCCAATTATAAGAGGAAAAGACATTAAAAGATTTGGCATTAAGGGGTATGGGTATATTAAAAAGTCCTATCTTCAATCGACAAAATTTTTACCTGGAGATGTCATAGCCCAAAGAATCATTGCTCACATTGAAAATCCAAAACCACACATTAAAATTATGGCGACACTATCTCTTAATCTTCCTAATGTAAATACTGTAACGAACATAAAATTGAAAGAAAAAGCATTTGAGTTAGGAATATCTCCAAAATATTTAGTGGCAATTTTAAATTCAAAAATAATTAATTGGTTTGTTTATAAATATATATATGTAAATGCAATAAGAAGTATGGATTTTATTGGAAAATATGCAGATGAGACTCCTATTTTAGTCCCACCAAATAAAAAATATGTGGAAGTCATTGAGCAGATTGTTGATTATATTTTGTTCTTAGAAAATATTGGAAAGTATAATGACATTAAAGACTTTTTAATACAGATGTTAGATGCTCTCATATACTTTGGATATATAAAAAACCATGAAAATTTAAATAAAATTGTAAATAAACTAAATGAAATAATAACCACATTAGATAAAGAATCTCCAATAGAGAACAATATCAACATCATCACCACATTCTATAAAAACGCTAAGAAAACGTTTGGAAACTTAATAACAAATACGAATATTGAGCTAACAGAGTTAGGGATAACATGAGTTGGGCAAGTGATAGGCAGAGAGACAGAAAAAAGGGAGCTAAGGCGGAGTATTTATTTAAAAATTTGCTTGAAAATTATGGATATCGTGTTGAACTAACTCAAAAGGGTTTAGACAGAGCTTATAAGATTCATGACTACGTAGGAGGGGATGCATTTATATATAAACCAATAGCCCATGTAGAAATTAAACGTAAATATCCAACCTATGACGGATACTTTGGAATTGAGTTATATAGGCTAAGTGATTATCTAAAGATTCAAAAATTATTAGGCATTCCAGTTTATTACGTTATTAATGTATATGCAGAAAAAGAGAAAGGGTTGAATAATATAAAAAAATTTGATTTAAAAAATAATTCATGGATATTTGAAAGATTTGATATTTTATGGGAAAAACTGAAAAATGGGTTTATGTTAATGGAGAATAGATATATAGGCAAATTTAAGTTAAAAAATGATGGAATACTTGATTTTATTGATAATATTAGAAAAAACAATAATAGAATTTACATTAAGTATGATGAAATTGAAAATTATCTTGAGCCTACAAATAAATCCGAAGGAAAAATAAAACTAAACGATATAAGTTATTATAGAGGAGATACAGGAGAAACTGCAACATTAGTGTATTTTAGAGTATCCTGGTTTAGAGTGATATCTGAAATGTTTAATGAGATTTAAAGAACAAAATTCATATAGTAAATATACAGCCACTTAGTTTAAACCTATAATAATATTTTGAAGAGCATTTATTAATAGTAATTACTAAATTAATAATGAATTTAGGTGAATATGATGTCAAAAATCTCAAAGATATTTATAAGTTCTTTTGGTGCGGGGCTTATAAGTGGCATAACATGGCAGATTGGGATTGACATTAACTCCACTAAATTATTAACTTACATTTTAGAAGTGATAATTCACACTTTACAATCAACAACACATGATGAAAATGTTATAAAACTTGGCAATTATTTATTGTGGGAGTGGGGTATTATTTTAACACTATTTTCTCTATCATCTATAATATCTTTCCTTTCCTTAGGAATTTGGGGTATATTAATAAGCATTTTTGGTTATATTTTAGGATTTATTTTTATATTATCCATATTTAGTGGGAATATTTGGAGTGCTTTAATTACAATACTTTTAGTTTCAGCTATTAAATTAATACTATCAAATATTGATGATGAGATTTTCACGATTTATAGATATTAACTGCTTAGTAGGGATAATTATGGTTTCCCAAATCTCATACATTTACAATAACAAACCAAATATTTTCCCTTATGAAAAAACAGTATTAGAATTATTCAGAGAGAAGATAAATAGAGCAATAGAGAAGAATATAAAGCTCTCAATTTATTGTGCAGTGGGATTTTTCTTTTTTGAAGGATTATCAGCATTAATCCCAGATTTGGAAAAACTCTATAACAAGGGCTTATTAAAAGAATTCAAGTTGATAATGGGTAGAGAGACAAAAGCAACAACAAAGGAAGTTTTAGAGGCAATAAAAAATGATGCTACAAACTTATCCAATAAAGATTATCAATTTATCAAAAAACTGTATGATGAGGGAATTTTTGACTTTAGAATTTATTTAGATAAGAGGTTTCACATTAAACTGTATTTATTTGAAGAGAACGATGTTTTAACTGATGTTTGGGCTGGAAGTGCAAACCTTACATTGGGAGGATTAAAAGATAACATTGAATTAATAGTCCCAACTGGATTATCTTCTGAAGATAGGGAAATCTATAAAGAGTTTTTTAACAAAATTTGGGAAAGTTCAACTGATGAAGTTGAAAAACTAAAAACTATTAACATAATAAAAAGTAGTGCCACTGCTAAGGCAGTTTATCTCCCACCAAGAGAATTCTTTGCCAATCTAATAAAACTCATGGGTAAAGAGTATTTACTATCAAACCCCTCATTAGAAATTTCTTATTTAGCAGAATTTCAATACATGAGTTATTTTATGTGTTTGGAGAAATTAAACAAGTGGGGTGGGGTAATTTTAGCAAATTCTGTTGGATTGGGAAAAACTGATGTTGCATGTGCCATTGCAAAATATTACACTAACATTGGCAAGAAAGTTTTAGTCATTCACCCACCACCTGTAGAACATCAATGGATAAAAACACTAAAAAAAGTTGGTTTAATCCCATGCAAAGGTAAAACTGCAAATTTATGCAAATGGTTAGAAGAAAATAACAAGCAAACATCGAATAATTATGTCGCCTTATTATCAATGGGATTATTACAGAAAAAGGAGTTCAAAGCTCAAGATTATGAGGGTTTTGATTTGATAATTGTTGATGAAGCACATAATTTTAGGAATACAAAGTCAAATAGAAGAAAAAATCTAAATGAGCTTATAAAAGCTAATCAAAACTGCCACACTTTGCTAATAACTGCCACTCCAATAAATACTTCATTAGCAGATTACACGAGCTTATTGGAAATCTTCACTCTAAAAGAAAAATATAAAGAAAGATTTGAAAGTGAGGGAGTTATTAATAAAATAAAAAGTGCTAACAAATTTATTGATAACAATGATACAGTTGAAGCTGTCAAACTCTTAAGGGAATTGATTAAAGAATTTACTGTAAGATTAGAGTGGATTGACATTTTAAAATACTTTAAAAAGGATTTGGAAAAAATTGCTGGAATTACAGATTTCAAAATGCCTACTGTAATTCCAGTAGAGTATAAGTATGATGATAGAGTGGTTAAAGCAATTTTTGATAGGGTTGTAACTTACTTAGCATTGTTAAATTATGAATATGCTAAACTGTGGGATGAAGAAGGCTATAAAGAAGATAAAAACTTAATTTTTTGGTATAAATGGAGATTGTATAAAAGATTAGAAAGCAGTGTTTATGCATTTAAAAAGAGTTTAGAAAAATTCAAAGAGAGGAACGAATATTTATTAGAAATATTTAACAAAATTGACAAAAAACAAATGATTAGTGATGATTTGTTATCCACATCGCTTTTTGAAAAGGATAGACTAGAAACTATCATTTCCACATATAAATCACTTAAAAATGCTGTAAAAGATAAAATTAAGGAAAATATCAAAAAAGATATTGAATTAACAACGTCAATGTTAGATAGAATTAAATCTATTGAGAGATTCCTTGAAATTGATGAAAAAGTTAAAAAACTGGTTGAAATTTTAAAAGAAGAAAATAAGCCTACAATAATATTTTCTGAATCGAGAGATACTGTAATATACTTAAAAGAGAGGTTGGAAAGTGAGGGCTTTGATAAAATTGGAGTCGCTTATGGTGGGGAAGTTGGAAAAAAGGGAATTAACAAGAAGAAAATTCAAGAAGAATTCAATAATGGGAAATATGACATTCTAATAACAACTGACGTTCTTAGCGAGGGTGTTAATCTCCCAAGAGCAGATGTTGTTATCAACTTTGATTTACCGTATAACCCAGTTAAGTTAATACAAAGGGCAGGGAGGGCTATTAGACTAAATAATCCAAAGCATATTAAAATATACAATTTTAAGCCAGATGAGAGTATTGATAAGGAATTGGAATTGTGTAATAGGCTGAAAGTAAGAGTTGAGAATATTGTTGCTACTATTGGCATTGAGTTTATAATTTGGAGTATTGACCAGAAGAAGATTGATGAGTTTTCTGATAAGAATAGAAAGCGAGTAGAGGAGGCAATAAAAGAATGGAAGCAAAAATTATCATCCTCTAACCCAGAAGAATTGGCTAAGATTGTAGAGAGTAGTTTGGATAAGATTGATAAAACTTTGAGAGAGTTTATAACTCACTATAACATTTCAGAGGAGACTGTTGAAGAACACTACCATAGATACAAAAAGCCAATTTATACTTCATTAGTTGGAGAAAAAGAAGGGTATTTTGTAGTGTTTAAGCATAGGGCTAATAATTACTATTGTGGGGAGTTGGAATTTACTATCAATGATATGAGAGTAGAGTTTGGAGACGATGATTTTGCAGAAGTTGGAAAATTGGTTAAAGATAAGATTAATAAGTTGGATGAGGAGTTTTTAAAGTCAAAATCTAATAATAGAGATAAATTAACTACCAACATTAAAAAAATTGCAAGAGAGTGTGGTGGTAAGGTAGAGGGTTTAATAAATAGGGTTGATGTTGGAACCTTGCCTAAGCATGAAAAAGAGAAGTTATTGGAATTGTTAGAGAAATATAAAAAGACTCCACCATTTGTAAGGAACAATATGATTAAAAAAATTGAAGAATTCCTAAAAAATGCTAAAAAAGTAAAACAAATAACCTTAGATGAAACTATTGAAGACAGATTTAAAATACTTGCGATAGTAAAATATTGTAAAGAAGAGGAGAATTAGGATGTTTTTATCTTTTTCTAATGTTTGGAGGAATAAGTTTTCTACCACTTCTTGCAGAGAAGAATTCAATACTTCCATTAGCATGTACTAATGCTACTACAGGATTTTGTTTATTTTTTGTTGCAGTAATTTTTAATCTTCTCAACTCTTTACTGCTGGGCCATGATGGCTTTCCATTCTCAGAATATTTAACTTGAATCCTCCAACTTGTTCCAGTAGGCCAAGTTGCAATAACATCAGTTGCCCCAGGGAGCTTTGTATTTACGATACACTTAGCCCCACGAGCTCTCAAACTCCTTGCAACCTTTTCCTCAGAAGGCCAAGGCATAAACGCCCCTCCTAAAGAAAACAAAAATACCCCCTACATAAATATAATAAAGGCAAATGACAATATATAAACTTATTTTCCAAAAACCTAAAAATTAAATGTGGATGATACTATGGCATACTGGCTCTGTATAACAAATGAAGATAATTGGAAGGTTATAAAAGATAAGAAAATTTGGGGAGTTGCTGAGAGGCATAAGAATACCATAAATAAGGTTAAAGTAGGAGACAAGGTGATTATTTATGAAATTCAGAGGAGTGGAAAGGATTATAAGCCACCATATATAAGAGGAGTTTATGAAGTAGTTTCAGAGGTTTATAAAGACAGCTCAAAAATCTTTAAACCAACACCAAGAAATCCTAATGAGAAATTCCCTTATAGAGTTAAGCTTAAGGAGATTAAAGTCTTTGAACCACCAATTAACTTTAAGGATTTGATTCCAAAGTTAAAATTCATTACTAATAAAAAGAAATGGAGTGGGCATTTGATGGGAAAGGCAATGAGGGAGATTCCTGAAGAGGATTATAAGTTGATTGTTGAAGCTAAACCTTAAAACCTATTGTTATATTAGCTAAATTCTTAAAACTTGCTAAACATAATCCAATTCCGAAGGTTTTGACATTAAACCATTAAAGAATTTTGAAGTTAAAGGATACAAAGGTTATAGGCTTAGACTTGGAGATTATAGAGTTTTGTTTGGTATAAACTGGAAAGATAAAATAGTTTATGTTAGTAGGATTGAACCCAGAGAAAGAGCATATAAACGAAGTTAATCATCCTTTAAAGAGGCTAACAATAATTTAACAGCTTTCTTTCCACCAATGGTTTCTACTTTTCCCTTAACAAAATCTTTTATATCCTCTTCAAAAGCCTTTTTTGTAGCTTCATCAATATCTTCAGGAGGTAATGCTTCAGCCTTTAACTTAAGAAGCTCAAACTTAATAACTTTAATGTTCTATGTTTTGATTGTTATCTTTTGAGATTTTAAATAAAAAAGCTTAAAAAATGCGTAGTTTAAAACTTATAATGGAGCAAAATAATAATACTATATTCTCCTCATTGGTTGGAGTTAAAAT
>Ga0256838_1000395_pt1 | contig 27534 bp, 26 predicted proteins | sample 4571419metaG_FD_185978 | JGI IMG/M metagenome (GOLD analysis project Ga0256838, IMG submission 185978) | Hydrothermal vent microbial communities from Guaymas Basin, Mexico - 4571-419 | ecosystem: Environmental > Aquatic > Marine > Hydrothermal vents | place: Mexico: Guaymas Basin | collected... | reverse complement strand
TAACTAACAAAAACTTTATATTTTTAGCCTTGTTTTTATAATAAAATTTTTTAATAAGAAAAAGAATATATCTATAAAAAAAATATACTAAAAAGATTCAAAGTAACACTCACAATAAATACAAAAAAAGATCCATATTTTGTCAATTTCTCATAAATTATAAATCTACAGAAAATTATAATTATTTTTTAAAATATTGCAAAAATTAAACAATAGGTTTAAACTCATCTCGTCCATACATTTCGGGATATTCCCTCCATGGTCATTCACAAATATGATTCAGTTTACACTTTTCACACTGAGGACCTTTTGCTTTACCTTCATTTCGACGATATTCTTCATAAGATTCTATCATCCAATCAGCATCAAAAATCTTTGTATCAGGCATATATTTATATTCTGCGATAGCCCACTCATATCACCTCATAAAACAAAAAGGAATAGCTTCAGTCATACATACTTTTCAAAATTTTCTTCAAATATCTAAAGCTTTATGAACATAACTAATAATCTCTGATTTTTTAGGAACAATTTTTCGTCTATTTTTCCGAGCACTTCACAAAATATGGGGAAAAGCAAGCTGAAATTGATCAATTCAAAGTTTTACAAAAAGCAAAGCTAACTGAGGAAGTTCTTTGTAATTTTGTTTAGTAATCACAGTATTAGTCAATACATACAATCCCAACTTTTTAGCATTAATAATTCATTGAGTAGTTTGTTTCCAAGCTCACCTAGCTCAAACTAAATAATCGTGAGTCTCAGGTTTAAATCAATGAAGGGAAGGTCAAAACTCATTTATACCTGCTTCTACTAATTTTTTTGCAAATTCCCAATCAGCAAAGGTTCTTCAATTAGTTTGAAGTTGAATATATTTATATCCAATTTTCTTAGCATACTGAATAGCATCAATAATATTTGGATGAACTGTTGGTTCTCATCCAGTAAAAACAACATATTCTAATCAATCCTCTCTTCCCTTCTCTAATTCTTCAAAAATTTTTTCTTTAGATTTTGGAAGAAAACGAAATCTTTTATCTCATTGAACACAAAAAAGACACATATTATTACAAGCGAATCAAACTTTTAAGTCTAAACGTTTCATCTTTAATAAACTATTTGATTTTAGAAAAAATAAAAATAATATTTTAGAATATAATAAAATTTAAATTTTACAAATCAACTTAAAATATGACTATAGTATATCATGAAAATAGAGTTTGGGTTAGAATCTCTGCTACCTGTAATAGCAAATGTATAATGTGCTTAGATGGAGACCAAATTAAACTTAATAAGTTCATACCTGAAGAAACTGTAAAAAAACAAATCGAACAATGATTTAAACCTTGAATAAGCAACAAAATTATAATTTCAGGTTGAGAAGCCTCTATAAACCCAAAATTTTTTGATTATATTAAATTTGCAAAAAAAATTGGATATCACAAAATTCAAACTGTAACAAATTGACTTCGTTGGGCAGATTTAGATTTCTGTAAAAAAGCAGTAAATGCTTGATTAACAGAAATAACCTTTTCAATACACTGATATAACTCTAAAACTCACGATTATATTACCCAAACTCCTTGAAGTTTTAAAAAAATAATCAAAGCTATTTTAAATTTCAGAAAATTTTTTCCACAAATTATCGTAAATGCTGATATTGTTGTAAGTAAAATAAATATCAATTATGCTTACAAAATAGTGCAACTTCTAAAAAAACTTGATGTGTGGGAATATGACATCTTACAAGTAATACCTTTTAGCAATGCCTGGATTAATAAAGATAAAATACTATTTGATGATATTTTCAAATATTTTAATAAATGGCAATTAATTTGGCAAGAATCTAAGGATCTAAGAGTACATATGTGGGCAAATAGAGTTTTTCCTCAACTACTTCAATGATACGAATATATGATCCAATCTCCTGAAAAAATTTGGGATGAAACAATGTGAGAATGAAAAGCTATGTTTAAAAAAGCTTGGGAAAGTAGGGCAAAACCTATTTGTTCAGATAAATTAAGATGTAAAAATTGTTATCTTCAATGGTATTGTGACAAAATGAAGGAAAGTTTTAAAGAAGACAATTCTCAAAAATATTTAAATAACTCAAAAGAAAAAATTTATAAATTAGAAAGTAGTTGAGATATTTTTTGGATAAATAAAAATTATCCTGAAAAGCCAACAGACTTTATTAACCTAATTAAAGAAAAAAGTAAGAATGTCGATAAAATAATAAATATACCTTATTGTATAGTAAACAAAAATAATAAATTTACTAAATTTAACAAAAATTGACAAACAATTGAAAATTTTACAAAATGGTTTATAAATGAATGATTTAGAATAAAAGGATTAGATTGTAAAAATTGTAAATTTAATGAAATTTGTGATGGACTACATATAAATTTTATTAAAAAATATGGATTTAAAATTTTAAAACCTATTATAGATTAAATTCATATCCATACTATCCATATTCCATCATAATATTTTTCATCACTATATAGATTTATAATATTAAATCAATGGTCATTTAGCAACTTTTTCAAGTAAATTTTATTCATAGCCCGTAAATTTAATTCAGTATTTTCTATATTTCAAATTTTAATATAATTATTTTCATCAGTTTTAAAAACTCTTAAATATCAAATACTTTTTTTAGAAAATAATTTTCTTAAATTTTCTAAATAAATATTCCAACAATTTGGATTTAGCGTATGTAAAACTCATCACTCTATTATTATATCATATTTTCATAGAGCCCTAATATTAACATCACACATATTTATATTTATTATCTTTACTTCAGGATAAATTCTTTTTAAAATTTTAATAGCCACTTTCGATATCTCTATTCAATAAATCTTTTCTAAACCTAATTTTTTATACAAACTAACATTAACACCACTTCATATACCTACCTCTACTAACTTAAAATCTTTATTAAAATTTAAAAATTTTAAAAATTTTTCTATATTATAATCTTTTTCATTCTCCCAAGATAAACTTATACCTTTATTTAGCTTCTTAATATAAATTTTCTCCCATTCTTGTCTTAATTTTTCCATTAAAAATTCTATTATAAAATAATGTAAAATAATCTACTATTTTATTCAAATCTTCATCATCTATACTTTTTAAAAACTTTTTTAAAATCATATTTTTATTTTCTATATCATCAACCCTAATTCCAACATTTAAATCCCCTACCTCTAATTTTTTTTTTAAAGATCCGCCAAATTGATAATAATTCTCCACTAAATCACTTAAATAAAATTTTCAATCATATGATAAAAATAAACTTTTTTCATTAATTAATTTTTCTTTACCATCTCATAATCCCCAATAATTCAATTTTGGATATTTTAATTTTAATAATACTAACTTTTCAAATAATTTCTTGAGAAGATTTAAATCAGATTTCTTCCGTTTTATTTTGTAGTAGATCGGTAAAACATTAAAATTATATATTCACATACTATATAAATCCTTCATATAATTTATAACTTTATCAATACTCTCCGGACGTAAAGTAATATTAATAACTAATTTATTCTTAACCTTAAATCTATCTATTAATCTCTTTACTCTATTTTTTTTCTCAAAATCTTCTGACAAATAAATTAAAAATTTATTCTTTTCCAAATACATAATTACATCTTTCGATAAGAAATATCCATTAGTTACAATCTCTCGTACGTATCTATCTTTAAATATATCAACTATTCTTTTTATTAAATAAAAGTGCATTAATGGTTCTCCACCAAAAAATTTAATGACATTAAAGTCATTATTACTTTTTAAAAAGTCAACTAATTTTTCAAAATATAATTTTGAAATTAGTTGATTGCCTTTTTTTACAATACAATAATCACATCTCAAATTACATTGATTAGATAAAAATAAAATTAACTTTTCAAATCTAAATTTCATTTAAAATTGAACAAATATCTTGTAAAAAACAATATCTACATCTTTTAGGATAACAATATGGTTTAACTTTTCAATTTAAAATTTCTTTATCTTCTTCAGAAATCTGTTCAATAACAGTTTTTTGAAGATTACAAAAAGATTTATTCTTATTATAAAAGAAACTACAAGGAAATTTTTTAAAATTAATTTTTAACTTTTTATCTTTTTTCATAAATAAACTTAATTTTTCTAAAAACTTATTAAAAATAGCTTTATTTTCATTCGTCATATAATCAATTAATATAATATCTTTATAATCCCAAACTTCATCAAAAGGATGAGGCCCAATAAAATCAAAATCTTTAATTCCTATTTTATATAACACACAAAACTCTTTATATAAATCAATTAAATTTAATTTTGTAACAAAATAATTTACACGTACTGTAAATCCTGAATCTAAAAGTTTTAAAATTAATCTTACTTTATTTTTAACAGAATAATAATTTTTAGGTCTTCAGGCTAAAATATAATCTTTATATGGAATTAAACTATGCAATTTTAAATTTATGGTTCTAACTCATATATTCCTCAAAAAATTAATATCTTCATCTTTAAATCAATATCCATTGGTCTGGATAGAAAAAATTTTTATATTATTATCAACCAAATCTTTTAATATTTTTTTCCATCCATTACAAGCAAATATATTTCAACCATAAATACTAATTGGTTTATTCTTCAACTTTCTTTTATCAATATTTGTCCAAATAGATAATTTTCTTAAAGACTTCTCTAAACAGTATAAACAATTATTATTACAATAATTTACTAATCTTAAATCAACTATCGCTTGACACATATAAAAAATAAATTAGTATTAAAATAAAAAATTTATATAAAATTTATATAAAATTATTATGAAAACAATAGTTTGATATCTTCAACTAACTAGAATTTGTAATCATAAATGTATTTTTTGTTCTAATCCAGCAAATTGAAAAATCTTATCAAAAGAAGAAATTGAAGAAGGACTATATGAATTAAAAAATGACTGATTTACTGATGTAATATTAACAGGTTGAGAACCGACATTAAGTCCCTACTTAGAATTTGCTATACAAAAAGCCTCTGAATTTTGACTTAAGCCTAGAATAATTACTAATGGAAGTAAAATTGCCAATATAGAATTTTTAAAAAAGTTAATACAAAAATGACTTTATTTAATCCATTTATCTGTATATACCTATGACCCTAAATTAAATGATCAAATAAGATGAGTCAATTGAGCTTTCAAAGATATGGTAAAAACTCTTGTAAATACTTATAAACTTTGATTTCCCGTCCAAATTACAACCGTCATTTTTAAACAGAATCAAAATCACTTATTAAAAAATATCCTTTTCGTTAAAAAATTTAATCCTAATATTAAACATTTTGTTTGGAATGTTTTAGATCCTGAAATGATGCCTGAAGAAGGTAAAAAAAACAAAAATAAAATCTTACCAGATTTAGAAGTCGCTGGTCAAGAAATAATAAAATGTTTTAAATATCTAGAACAAATATGAGACACTTTCAGAATAGAAAGAATGCCTTTATGTTTTATTCCTTGATATGAGCGAGCTAATACTGAATGTAGAAAAATCATAAAAGATGAACCAAGAAAAGTTATATTTTTAGATCAAAGAGGTCATTTCCAAGAAAAAGGTAAGATGTTCCAACATTCATTTAAACTAGAATGCAATAAATGTGATTTAAAAGAAATATGTGGATGAATTTACGAATATCCTAATTGGTATAATCCAAATGTAATACCCAAAAAAATAGGAAAAGAATATATTGAAAAAATTAAGAATAAAATTATTAACAGTTGATAGAAATCTTATTTTTTAAAACACCTATAGGATCAAAAGCTTTATAACTTCCTTTTAAAATATGTGCTTCCATTCTACTTCATCATTTACATTTGTCTTTAAATATACAATCTTTACATTCATCTGGCAAAAACTTATTTTTTAACATTCCTTGTATGAATTCACTTTCTCGTATACTTTTAATATCTTTTTCTAATAAATTTCACTCTGTTCTATCAAAAGCACTCATTATTTGAAAATCTCCATGAACGGTAACAATTCATTTTATCATATGAATTTCATCTAATTCACCCTCAATAACTTCTTTTCAAATATTTGGATCAGTAACACAAAATGGGACAGCATCAACTATTTTCCAATTTCTATTAAATTTCTTATTGAGATAATACAATTTTTCAACTCCTAATCTCATAAATCATCTTGAAATTCATTTTTCAAATTCAGTAGTATATAATCTAAAAAAATGCCAATATTCAATCCAAGAAAACTGATTTTCTACTCGATCATAGATTTTTTCTAATCTTAAAATATTCTTTGGAGTAAGGATCGTTAAAAATTGTAATTTTAGATTAGAGTAATTCTTTATTAATTTTAAATTTTCTATTTTTTTATAAAACATCTTTTCAAAAATTTCTTTTTTTACAATACTACCATGTATTTTTTTAAATCATTTATATTGAATATTAGCATATTCAACTGGATTAAATTCATGCATAGATACCATTAAGGAAATAGCATAATTTTTGTTTAGTCTATCCAAAATAGTAGGTGTTAATAAAGTTCAGTTAGTATTTAAATAAGTATATATTCTTTTTTCTTTTAAATAATCTAATAAATCCCAAATATATGGATAAGTTAATGGCTCTCAACCTGATAAAATAACTGTTCTCATTCAATAATTATACAATTTATCTATTATAATTTGCCATTGTTCAAAAGATAAATATTTTAATTTATTTCTTTTTCTAAGATCAAATTCATGTTCATTAAAACAATAAATACAAGAAAGATTACACGTAGGCGTAGTAGTTAAAACTACTCAAAATGGATATCTATTAAAATTTTCTAAATGATAAAACGGAAATTCTTTAATTAATCTATCTTTTAATAAACTCGTTAAAAACTTAATTAAATTATTATCTTTAGATAATATGAGCCATTTTCCATAAGTTCTAACACCTAAACTTTGACTTCAACTTAAAAATTTTTTTTGATCTCAATAAAAAGGTTTATATACTAAATAAATTTCTCTAGTATCCTTTTGTCTAAATAAAAAAGTTAACTTTACAACTCACTTTTTTATTTCAGTTATATCAAGAAACGTATAATTATTTACTGTACTATTCTTTTTTAAAATAGGAAATAGCAACCGAGAATATAAAATATGATTTATCATATTTACTTTAACTATAAACATATAAACAACGTACTAATTTAATTCAATATTAGATTCCACATTAACATTATACTTCTTCATTATACGTCATAATTCTATAAGATTATCTTTTATACCTAAATAATTTACTATTTTCTTCATTATTCCCATAATATCAAATTTTCTTCTTTTTAAAATAACATCTATAAAAGAAAATTTATCATCAAGTATATTTCCTAAATACAAGTCTTTAAGAGAATAAACTTTATCTGGTACAAAATCATTTAATAAATATAATTCTGTCTCATAGTCAGCATATATATTTCCATTTCGATCAAGAATAAATTCTAAATCCTCTTTAGGGATATTATATTCAAATTCCTTATTAGTTCTTACATAGAAAATTTCCAAAGGTTCATCCTTGTTAATCTTATTAAAAATTCTATAAAATTTCTTAATCTTTATTAATAGATGCTCTAATAAAACAAATTGTTCTTTATTCCAGGTTTTAGTATAATAAACAGGCAAAATTGTTATTTTTCTAAATCACAGTTCTATAAGAAATTTAAATAAATCAAATAATTTGTCAACAAACCGAGGTTCCAAAATAAAATTTATAATTATATTTTTTTTATTAATCCTTTTAAAAAAATTTATTTTCTTATTTAAAAGTTTAAAAGTTTTATAACTAACCGAAAAGACTACCTCAAAATTATTTCTTTCCATAAAATTTATTTTTTCCTCATCCAAAAATTCTCAATTTGTAACTACTGTATATCATATATTATATCAATTTGAATTATCAACCATATATTTTATTACATCGAATCTCATTAAAGGTTCTCATCAAAAAAATTCTAATTTTAAACTTCAAATCTGTTTTCTAAATTTTTTAAGAATATCAATAAATTTATCAACTACATTTTTCAAAATATCTTTATTCTCAAATTTCATAGCACAATATTCACATCTATAATTACATCTTCTTGTTAGTACTATAGTAAATAAAATATTAGGAATATATGTTTCTTCTACAACATCAATAAAATTATTTTCTCTAATATAGCATAACTTACAATCTCGTCATTTAAAAGGACAATTTTCACATTTTTTATCCTTTAACATAATTTTAATTATAACTAAACTAAATTTTATATTAACTGAAGTTTTTTATATTTTCTCGAAATAAATATACCCATCACTTACTTTGCAAGTTAAAACATCAACTTATATAGCCTTCTACAAAAATTACATTTTTACAAGAATTTATAATATAATCTTTATACTTAGTATATCCTCTTCAATTTACAACGGGTATTCTGTTTCAACTGATAATAGTAACCTCTCAAAAAAGTTTATTATTTATATTTTTTACCTTTTTTGAAGAAAATATCTCTAATCAATTATCCGTAAATCTCATTACTTTTCAATTAATAATAGGCAGTTTTCTATTTAATTCTTTTATTAAAAATCTACAATTAAGTTTTCATCATATATTCTCTATCCAGCTTCAATCTACTAATGTATATCCATCATCAGTATAATATATTATTTTCTCATCTATAACAGGCTTTACTATTATGTTATTTTTTTCTATAAATTCAATCCTTCCATTAAGTTTTAAATCTACAACATGAACACCAGAAAAATGATGATAATTATCCGTATCTAAAAAATAAATCTTTTCGTAAGATCAGTAAATAACAAAAGGATATCGTTTAAAATTTTCTAATAGTATTCTTCAACTAACTAAATTATCTCCATAATATATAACATCCTCTATATCAATATATCTGTATCCACTAATCGTCTCCTTTATTTTATCATTCATTACCAATCTTCTAAATTTACCTATTTGTATAACCAACACTTTATTTCATTTAAAAACTCTAAAGTAATAAACCTTACTTGTTAAAGAAAAAAATTTATTTCTATAAAATAAATGAAATCTATCTCATATTTGTAATGCTAAATATATGTTACCATCATTAAGATCAAAACCTGCATGATATATAGTAACATTTTTATTTTTAATTTTATTGTATAATCTCTCCAAATAAATGTTAAATTTTTCTTCCTTCTTATCTAAAATTACTAAAAAATCTTTAAACTTGCTATTTATTATTAATAACTTTAAATCGCCCAAACTCATATCATTACAAATATTATATTTTTTAACATATTTTAATCTTAAATCTAAAATTCCAAATTTATTTACAAATATCTTTTTTAAATCAACTACCATAATTAAAAATATTTTCTAAAAAATTTAAATATCAAGTATCTTCTAAAAATCTTAAAAAAATTTTACTTTTTTTTCAAAATTCATCTTGTAATTTTCAAATACACCAATCTTTTATCTTTTCTCATATGAAAAACAACTTATAAACATTTTTGTAATAATTAGATAACAAATAAATCATCCCATCTATTTCTATAAAAAATCCTTCAGGAACAATAGATATTCATATATTTGAAAAATCAACTTTATCATAATAATTTACTCTCTTTAAACAACCTATTTTCTTTGCTTCTTGTAGTAAAAAATTTATTTTCTTTACTAAATAAATATCAACATCTGACCATTTAGCTCAATAATATACAGGACTTATCCAAACATCTTTTCATAATTTATCTAATTTATTTAAATATCTAAAAAAATAATCTATACCTATAGATCTAATCTCAGTTAAGAATTTAGGATCAATTACCAAATTAAATGATTTTATCTTATATTCTATAGTATCTAACACTTTAAAAACATGCTTATAATTTAGATAATTAATACTTATTGACACAGATATATATTTAGATATTAAATCAATACCTCTTAACCTTATTCAATTAGATATTAAATTTATCTTATCAAATCATAATCTAACTAAAAAATTGATCAATATTTTAATATAATTTTCGTCAATCAAAGGCTCACCTCATAAAATTTCTATATTTCTAATAATACAATATTTTTTTAATAAACTTATTGTATTACTTAATTTATTTAAATCAACATATAAATCATTTTTATTTTTTACACTACAAAAGTAACAATTCAAATTACACTTATAAAATGGAACTATAAACAAACTTATTCATATTTTTCTATTTATTTTATTATTCATTTTATATTATCAACTATATTATAAAACTCATAAATATTTTTTTTAGAAAAAAACAAATTATCAATTAAAACTTTTTTAGAAAATTTATCATAGAATAACTTATAACCATATTTTTCAATTAACTTATATGTATCTAAATAAACTCCATTCAATAAGTTTAACTCCTCTAATCTTTTAATATCTAAAAAATATAATGCGTAATAATTCTTTTCATAAAATTTAAAATAAAAATAAATTTTTTTATTTTTTTTCAATAAAATTTTTCAATTTTTATCTAAATACTCTAGCTCATTTTGGAAATACTTTTCAAAATCAATATTAAATCTAATATAAAAATCTTCTAAATCTAGATTTCAATATCTCATTATATTCACAATAGTATATAAACTAATTTCATCTTTTAAATCTATATATTTTCATAAAATTAAAGTATCTCTAAAACCTTTTCATATAAAATCTAAAGATCTCGGAAACTCATAATAAAACCTCCCATAAATATGTCATCTTGCTGAAGGTCACACAGCAAAGAGTGAATGAAATCAAAAATCATCATATATTATATAGTCTCTTTCTTCTTTCAGTAAATCCCATCTATATCCACTATGTAAATCTATATTAATTATTTTATAAAAGTTTTTTAAAGTATACAAATCCCTTTTAATAAGCTTATAATAAGACTTTATTTTGGGAAAAAATTCTTTATAAAATAGATATAAATTTCAATTATAATGTTCATTTAAATAATCATCTGTTGGAAGCAGCCGATACAAAACTACTTGATTATATCAAATCTCACCTAATCTAAGTATCGTATATTTAAATTTTTCTAAATTATCTTCATATTTTAAACCCATAATTACATCTGCATTAATATATTTTATTGTACTGCTAGATCTAATAAACCTAACTGTTTCTATCAAAATATTTTCATTTTGATATCATCTATTCACTTCTTTTAAAACTTTCTTATCTAACGTTTGAACTCCCATACTAATTCTATTAAATGGATATTTAGAAATTATTCTCCATTTTTGATTATTTAATGTATACGGATTGATTTCAAAAGTTTTTTCTCATATTTCCGAAAATTTAAAATTAGAAAATATATATTTTAATAACCTTTCTAATTGTTCAGGTAATAGAACTGATGGAGTTCAACCACCTATATATAGGCTACGAAAAACAACATTTTTAAAAATCTCCTTATATTCATCTAAATATGAAATAAGCCATTCAATATATTGATCTGCTTTTTTTATATTTATAACCTGTTTATAATAATCACAATATTTACATAATGTAGGACAAAAAGGAATATGAATGTAAAAATCTATATCTTTTATTCCTTTGGCAATAGCTTTCGTCCGCATTTCTTTTAAGAAATCACTTCTATAAGGTATGTAACTATTATAATACATTCATCCTCTATAAGTATCAGCATAAATATCTGTATTTAATCTTCTTACTTTTCGATATGAATCTATTAATTTCTTCTTATATTTAAAATTCATGCTAAATTCTAATAATCTAAAAATAAATATCACAAGCTTTACAATTATCACAGTCTCCGGGACAATTTTTAATCCTTTCAAAAAAATCCAATTTAGTAAGTTTATCATTATCAATATATTGCTGAGCTAACCACTGAGTAGGTTCTAAATCAAACAAATCAATTAAATTTCCATGATACTCCATTTTACTATAAGCATCCAACATTAATTTTATCTTCCATGTAGGAGCATCTCTTGTAACTAATTTAAATATATCTACCAAATTTATATAATATTTTAAATCTTCTGGCCTAATAAATGGAATCCTAAAAATTAATCTTCTATTTTTTCTAAACATTTCATAACAAGCTATCTCTTCAAATTCTTTTCAAAAAATTTGTTCAATATTATGTGCTACCAAATCAAAATGTAGTTGACGAAACGGACAATTTCTAATACATGGTTCATTTAACATTATTTGAAGAGGTAATTTAACTCTTTCTTTTATACTTTTTATTATATCTAATTTTCTATTTATATCCCTATCTATAGTAATAACCTCTACTCCTAAATTTTTAAAATAAATAGCCTGCTCCACTTCTTTTATTCTACAATTAACAGAATTATAAATAATAAGTTTATCCTTATATCTTTCTTTAAACAATTTTATATATATAGGATTTACTATTGATACTGCTTTTAGTCATTTATCTAACAAAAGATCTATAAATTTAAAAAGTTTAGCTAAATAATCTTGCGAAAATTCTTTAGGTCCGTAAAAAGTTGCATTTAATAATAATATAGGAATAATACCTATCTTTTGACACAAGTATAATAATCTAAAAATTTGTTTAATATAATTTTTTTGCTCTCTAGCTGGTCTTCCAGAAGATCATAAAAATTTAGGTAAAGGAAAATATACAGAATGAATTTTTGAAAACCGCTTTGGTGTCTGTAATAACTCAAAAAAATCATCTTTTTCATTAAATCAAATAGAAAATCTTAATTTATCTTTCATTATTATTTTAATTAGTTCTAATTAAAGATTTCTTTTATGAACATAAAATTCTCTCACCACTTTAAATAGTTAACAATACTTTTGAAATAATAAGTTCTTTTTTTTAAAAAATGATTATAACCAGTTCTTAATTTATCTAGATCCAATAAAGTTTTAACATTTCACATCTTTAACTCACCATAATTAAATACATTATTTGGTACTAAATCCTTCAATAAATATAACTCTACTTCATTATCAAAATAAATATCTCAATTGTAATCTATAACTATTTCTATTTCTTCTTTAGAGAATAATTCCTTATGATCAGTGTTTCTCATATAATATAATTTTAATCACTTATTATTTTCTAATTTTAGTCTTAATCTCTTCGCCGATTCAACACTTTCAGTATCTCGAGACATAGTATAAACAACAGGAATAAAACTAATTCTTTTAAATCAATATTTTATTAAATTATCTGCTAAAAAATCTAATTTTTTAAACTCCTTTGGTTCAATTATGAAATTAATCATAGTATAAGGATAAGAAGCAAGCATTTTTAAAATATCTATATATTTATTATTCTTAAACATAAATAAATTATTTGTACTAACAGAAAAAACTACTTCTACCTTGTTCTTAAATAAAAATTCTAAAATTTCCTTATTCAACAATGATCAATTAGTAACCAATTTATAACGAATATTTTCAAATCATTTTAAAATTTTTATTGTCTTATAAATAATTTCATAATTAAGTAAAGGTTCTCATCCAAAAAACTCTATATCAACAAATTTAAAATATTTAACTAACTGCTTAATAACTAACCTTACCAAATATAACAATACTTTTATACTCATAAATTTTTTCTCAAAATTTAATGCACAATAACGACATCTAAAATTACAATCTCTAGTTAAAATTAAATCTATTAAAATTCAACTATACGAATTCTTATCTTTTTGACAATTAAAATCATCTTTGTCTTTGTTGTATAATATTAAATCAGTTATTAAATTTCCATTAACAACATTGACAAAATAATTTTTTTCCATAGTATAAATTATTTATTCAAATTTGTAAATTTGCTTTTTATATCTATTTCACTTAGGATTATATTCATAATAAACTCATTTTTCAACTATTTGATCATTAGTATAACAAAAATATTCATTAGTCTCTTTTAATATAACCTTATCAATATATCAAAGTTTTTTAATATTTTTTTTCAATAAATCATTTATTTTTATAACTCTTATATACTTCTGTGCTAAATAAATACTATTAGTACAATCAAACCTACAAGGCGTATGAAAAATTAGTCTATTATCTGAAAATATATTTAACAACTTATAAAATTTTTTACTATTATATCTAATTATATCAAAATAATAAAAATAATAAAATTTAAAATCATAAGGAGATATTCTTTTAAAAAATTCATAAAATTGCAAAACACAACATTTAGGATAATCTAATAAAAAGCCTATTTCTTTTATCAATCAATAATCTCAATTAATATAAAAATTAAATAATTTTAAAAGAATATCTATTTTCTTAGCATCTTTTCAAACAAAAATTAATAATTCTCTTTTATCGTACTTTAAATATTTCAAAACTTTATTAATTGGCTTTAAATAATAATTCAAAATTTTTAAATATAAAGATAAATTCTCAATAGAAATATACTCTATAAAAACATCTCTCAATCACTCTTTAAATAAAAATATATTTAACAACCACTTTTCTTTCATTAAACACTTATAAAATTAAAAAAAATAAATCTAATAATTATAGATTTTATTATAAGTTAATAAATACTTTAAAAAAGATTTTATTTTATAAATTTTTCTTTTATCTTCTCCTCACAAAAAGATCAAATTAGGTTTATAAACTTCTTCTTTTCCTATCGTATCCACCAACATTTCTAACTTAACTTTATCATTTTTTGTAATATTATCAATTATTAAAAAGGAAGACATTTTTAATAATCTAATTAATATTTCTATATTATTTTTACTTTCTATATTACTAATTTTATTAAAAAATATTGTTATATTATAAACATAATTATCACTATTTTCAATAAATCTTTTCAAAAATATTACAACTTCTTGTGTTAATAAACTATCATCCTCAAAATATAAAACTAAACCTTTAAATCATTTAGATTTCATATATCCATTTATTTTTGATAAATATTTATTATCCAACAATACTTTTGTTTTAGTAATTTTAATAATACCAAACTTATAAAACTCCTTATAGAAACTTTCACATTTTACTGAAACTGGTTTCAAGTCAACATATTCTTTTCGTATTCCAAAACAAAACTTATTATAAAAACATTCTCTACATTTCTCTAATTTTCTCTTTTCCTTATAAACTATATATAAATCCTCATCAATTTTTCCCATCTTATTACCAAGCCAAATTAAATCTAAATATTTATCTCTAAAAAATAAATAATTCTCTCTTAACTCTAAATTAAATTTATCAGTTAACATATAACAAGGAGGAAGGCCTACATAATGATTTATTACTTTTTTATAATTGTTTCTTAAGAAAAAAATACCTCTATTATATATATCTTTTATATCCTCATAATCTACAAATAACTTTTCTATATTATTTAAAGCTAAACCATGAGGCTGTAAAACTCCAATGTTAAAAACACTTATATCTTTAAAATTTGTAACTAAAAATTTTAAAGTATTTAAGAAATCATCTTTATTTAGTTTATTTAAAACTATATTAGGATAAACATCTATTCAAGCTTTAATTAAATTATTAATTCATCTGACAACATTTATTAATACATCTTTCTTTACTCCTAATAAAATTTCAAAAATTTCACCATTACATGTATGAAATGAAACCAAAGCCTCTTTTATTCCGCATTCAAACATATCTCTAGCAAAACCTTCGTCAATATTAGATGCATTAGTTTGAATAGAAAAAGTCAAATTAACCTCAGGGTATTTATTCAAAATATATTTTTTTATCTTCTGACAAAGCGTTAATAATTCCTTTTTATACAAAGAAGGTTCTCATCACGAAAAATCTATTATAAGATTTCAATTTTTAATTTTATATCTTCTAAACGTCGATACAAACTGCAAAAATAAAAATTTAATCAATTCCTTTCATCTTTTTTTAAAATACCATTTTTTTTCTCATTGTCTAAAATCTACATTACAAAACATACATTTAAAATTACATCATGGGAATCTCAATAAAATCACATAAGACTTTCTATTGTCATATAAATAATATTTATATTTATTATTATTTTTTTTCATAGTTTAAATTAAACTAAAGATAATAATTTATTTTGATTTTATAATAAAAATATTTATCATAAAATCAACTTTTGTAAAACTTACATCTCTAAAAATGTTCTACGTCTTTAGAATAACTAACAAATGTAACTATAATTGTATTTTTTGTAATGTCTATGAAGAAATAGAGATAAATAAAAGAATAAAACATTTTTTCACGAATAATTTTTTGAAACTACTTACAAATATAAAAAAACAGAAACTTCTAGAATGAATCTCTATAAGCTGATGAGAACCTTTATTAGAACTTAAAAAAGTAATCCAATTAACAAAACTATTAAATTCTCTTAACATTAAAAATATAGAATTAGAAGTACAAACCAATTGATACTTTCTTAATAAACAAACTTTTGAAATGTTAGTTAAAAAATACAATATAAAAAAATTTTTTATATCCTTTCATCATCATGAGAAGACAACATATGAAAGAATAACTCAAATAAAATGAAGTTATGAAAAGATTCTATTAAATCTAAAAGAAATTGACAAATTACTTAATAACTTAGATAAAGATATAGAAATTACTCTAGCTCCAGTATTCACTAAACAAACTTACAAAGATATTCCAAATTATTTTAAATTTATATACAATAACTTTAAAAACTTTAAGAAAATAAATTTATCATTTTGTATGCCTATATGAAGATGAAAAAATTTTTCTTTAAATTTATCAGACTATTTATCTTTAAAAGAAAAAAACTGGTTAGAAGAATGGTTTAATAAAGGTTTTCAAATATATAATCCCTATGCTTGACTTCCTTTATGTAGCCTACAATGGTATAGATATTTAGAATACACACATGATTACCAAATTTTTATTTCAAAAAAGAAAAAGAAAGATCCCCAAAAATATTATCCTTTTTTCTGTAAAAATTGTAAATTTAAAAAAATCTGCTCCTGAATATGGAAATTATAAATACTAAAAATTAATATATCATCTATGCAATATCTGTTTTTTTATTAAATCAATTTCTACAATCTCACCCGTCTTTAGGGATTTAACTTCCTTAACATTCATTATACATAATTTTTTCAATAACTTTGCCATTATTACCCCATGAGACAAAATAAAATTTCTTTCTAGTAAAATTACATCAGAAATATTAATCAAATTAATTACTTTAGGAGTAGTATCATACGCAGCTAAAATTAAATTTCATACTTTATTTTTCCAAAACTTAATTTTCTTTTCCAATTTATAAAATTCTCTTATATTTCTAATTTTAATATCATACAAATTTATTACTGCACCTTTAATAGATGGTATATCATCAATTAAAAATTGGTTAATAATGGTCCAATCATCAAATATCTGTTTTTTTTCTATAAATTTATCTTTTGTCTCAAAATAATTTAATAATTTAACAAACAAATTAATATTACTTATACTAATTGGCATCTCGTCTAAAAAATACAAATATTCATCATTACACAAATATTTTTTAACATATTTATTAAATAATTTATCATCCATCAAGCTATCGTAATAAAATACTATCTCAGCATTTATGTCTGATTGTAATTTTCCTAATTTAAACAATAACCTAGTATCTTTTAAAAGAAGATTTTTTCAATTATTAGCTAGTAAAAAATATTTATTTAAAAATTCCTTTTTTATATACAAAACAATATTAAATCTATATCATTCTTTAAATTCATTTTTGATAAAATATAAATAAAGAAAATTATTATCCTCAAATAAAAACTTATTTAAAATTCATACCTTAGACCAAAATAAAATATTTTTATCTTCAATTCAAAAATTATATCATAAAAATCTTTTTATCTTAACAAGTTTATTTTTTAAATTTAATTTATATCTTAAATAATTACTACACTTATCATCAAATGGCTTAATCTCCAAATCTGTCTCTTGATTATTAACTCAGCCACATAACAAAGCTAAATAACATTTTTTACATTTTTTTTTATATTTTACTTTATTATTTAAAATCATATTTAATGTTCTATCAAGTCCTATATTCATTTCCATTTCTTTCAAAACTTTACTATTACAATTATATATAGCACATAAATTTTTTTTCATTATTTTTATTAAAATTTATTATTTAAATTTTAATTACTTTGTACTTATCTATAAATGCTCTAAAAACAAAATAATTATTTTTGAAAATAAAATTATCCTTATCAGTCAATTTAAATAAATAAAAATCAACAGCTTCATAAAAATTTATTTTTTTAATCCAATAATTATTTCCCGCCTTTATTAATAATCTTCCACCTAAATTAATAAATATTAAATTACCCACTATTATCTTATAAAAAATTTTTCTTCATAACAAAAATTTATTAAAAGGTTCAGACTTTAAAGATAAATCATTCAATAGATTTTCAAGTCATGTTTTATTCAAATACAAAAAGTTGCATATTGCATGTTCAAATATATGATATTCTAAATTAGGTATAAAAAAAATCTTCTTTTGAAAAACAAAAGTATTAGATTTATTATATTTATCAAATATATCTTTTATATATTTTCAATTAACAATCTCATCACAAAAAAAATAAAAATTCTTCCTATAAACTAAATCTTTTAAATATTTCAAATCTTCAACTACAGGTTTTTCTACGAGCACCTTAGCATTAATATTTACTTTTAATAACATATTTAGAATTTTCTCCTGTTCTGACAATGGGCTAACAGCTACAATTATAACATCATATTTGGATAATTTCCTTATAATTTCTTCCTCATTATACTTGTATACTTTATCATCTTGTTTTACTAAGACGTCCACTTTTCCAGATTTAGTAATAATATCAAAAGAAAATCAATATTTATTTTTAAGATAAGTATAATATTTTTTCCCTTGATATCCAAATCAAAAAAGTAATATTTTCATTATTAAAATTCTAATTTAAAATAATTTAATCTGAAAAAAATAAAAATTTTGTGATTTAGTTATTCAAAACTCAATATAAAAATTTTTATTTTTTCAAAAAACAAATTTGTTAAATAATATCTTCAAATTACTTAAAACATTTTCTAAGATTACGTCAGAAATATAAAAATACTTATTTACTATTTTTTTTGTTCAAAACCTATAAATATATTTTTGTCTATTGTATTGAACAAACTTTATTTCTAAATTGCTATCTAAGATAAATATATTTCATGAATCTTTTCATGAAGTTATTCCTATATTTTCCCCATATACCAATGTCAGGTAATAAGATCCCTTAACGGGAAAATAATCAAAAATATCGAATTTCATATTAGTTATTACACCAGAATATTCAGAACTAATAAAATCTTGTAACAAAAAAGTAAAAAAATTAGTATTTTTATATAAAATATCTCCTCATACTTTATTTATATAAAAAATATAATCTAAGATAATTTTTTTAAATTTATCATATCAAACATCTAAAAATTCATTTTTATGTAAAACATAAGAAGAAAATAAACCATGAGTAAAATATTCATCTTCTATACTTAAAGCAGATCTCAAAATAATATAATCGTTTAAATTACTCAAACATTGATTTTTAGAAAAAGTATTTATAAATAATTCTTTGTTAAAATAATTAATATTTCAAATATTACTTAACAAAACTACATAACTTTTAGGAATTTGAAATCATAATTCCTTAAGTTTATATAAATTTGCTATTTTAGGAGATATATTATTATTAAATATTCTTTTTATTTTTTTCTTAAAAAAAGAATCTATATCAAAAACATAAAACTCTAACTTCATAAATTAATTTTAATCAGTAAATGATAAAATATCCTTTTCTCAAAATTTAACTTTTCTTGATTCAAAAATTTTATTCAAATATTCTTTATTTAAAATCAAATAATCTTCACATTTTCTTTTTTTATTTTTTATAAATACATCTTCTAAAAACTGCAAATATATTTTATCTATCCATCTTAAATAATCTCAATATACCAAATCATCTTTTATTTTTCTTTTTATAATTTTAAGTTTATCTCCTATCTCATCTTTAGATAAAACATCCAAACAATATAAATATATTATAGTAGATCCTATTTCATAAGGTCTCTGTACCATATCATAAGAAAATCCCTTAGTTACAAAATATTTTTTTATTTTGTCATCATCTAATTTTCAATCGATTATACTATCAAGATATTCTTTTCAAAATCTTCTAAGAATATCTCTATCTTCTATATTGCGAGAATAACTCTCCTTAAATTTTTCTTTTTCTATATTTTCACATATATACAAAAAATCAAAAATTTCTGTATGTTTTCAATGTATAGTAAATTTATGTCATTTCTTTTCTATTAAATAAAATATATAATCTCTATATTTGTAATACAGTTGCAAAATAGAATCTACACTAGAACCTGAAAATTTCTGCCTCTTCTCTAATAAATTCAAATCTTTTGACAATTTGTCAATTTTTAATTTCAATCTTTTTAATTCTTTAAATAAAAAAATTACTAAAATATAAAGTATTACTAATAATACAAAAAAAATTATCTCAAAAAGCATTATATCAAAACTTTAAAATTAAAATAAAGATTTTATTTTTCTTTTTTATTATTTATTAAACATCTATTAGGTAAATAATGACCTGATAAAACAAAGTTTAAATATTTTGTATATCAAGAAATCAAAAATTTAAAACAATCTCCATTAATATTTTTTCAATCTATGATAACATTATAAAACTTTATATTAAAAATATCAAATGGATCAATATATGAAACTTTTTTATCTAAAATCAATTTCATCTCATCTTTAAAATATTTTTTCACCTCTTGTCTTGTTAACTTTCAATTTAAATACCATCGTACTAATATATTGGAAAGAGGAATAGGATCAAAATCTTTTCTAGTAATATCTACATTATCTGGAGATAATCATATATTTAATATTTCCTTTCTCCATTCTGGATCATACACCTTTTCCATTAACCGATAGTATATAAACTTTTTTATATTTTTATCTTTTATTCTCCATAATTCTTCATCTTCCTCATTATTAAAAATATCTTTCAAATAATTAATCACCATTTCTCTATTATCTTCATATTTTTTACACAAATACAATAAAGTTAAAAATTTCGTATCATCTCATAAAGCATAAAATCAATAGGATAATCATGTAATCAATCCATTTTTTCTTATTTCATTTCCTATATATTTATTAATTTCTCAAGAACAACAATTCCGTTCTCTATACAGAAAAAAAACATAATTAGATCAGCTATATCACGGAAGTTTTTTAAAAGCTTCACAACTTTTATACCATCAAGTAAAACTACTTTTACTAGAACATTTTTTTTCAATATTTGATCATTTATTATCTTGTTGAGAAATTATACTTGTATTATTATTTTGGCTAACATCATTAAACTTTTTCTTCAAATTTATACTCAAAATAAATAAAATTACAACATCTATTACTAAAATAAACAATAGGAAAATACCTACTCTCTTATTCATTATTTATAAATAAATATTTAAAATATCAACTACTTTTTTATTACCGCCTACTACCATGACTACCATGACTACCATGACTTCAATGACTACCATGACTTCAATGAGAAGCATGAGAACAATGATCACTATGATAAGAAGTACAACTACAATTACAAGATTTTGTAATAACATCAGAATAATGTCCATTTACATTAACAGAAGGATAATATGTAGTTGTACACGAACAAGTACAAGGACTAACATTATTATAATGATTACATGCAGCCTCAGCAACAGATATTAATCAATTTTTAAATAAAAATCACAAAAAAAACAAAAAAGCCATTAAATAAATCAATTTTAACCTATCCTTATTAACTACTATTTTTTCAGTATTATTTTCTAAAGTCTTAACTATTTTTTTTTGCCTTATCATTAGCAATAAAATTATATTATAAAATTATGTTTCTCATAATAAAGATTGTAAAACAAATTCATCTATTTGTTCTCTTTCTTCCTTTTTATATTTACTTATAAGATTCCCACTTTTTATATAACTATAAATAGGACATAATCAACAATAATTAGATATTGGATTAGTTTCATATCCAGGAACAAAATCAATCAAAGAACTATAAAGCATAACCTTAGTTATCCAACTGCTTACTATTTTCTTCCGAATTAATTTAACATCCTCTTCTAAAATTACATTAGTCAACAAAAAAGTATCATCTCATACAGCTCCTAACATTCTACCTTCATCACAAGTATAAACTTTTCAATCCCAATTATATGCTAATTGTCATAACACTGCTCAACAAGGATTTCTAGCTTCCATATAATTTACTCTCGATAAACTACACATATTAGATTTTATTATCTCATCAGTATATACATCTTTAAAATCTATTCCTTTTTGTTGAAGCTTTTGAATATAAAGCAACATTCTTTTATAAAAATTAATATATTCCTTACCCGAATATCCTATTTTATCCCAAATTTTCTGGGCAAATCCATAAGGATTTAAAGGTCTTATAAAAATTCTATCTAATCAAGCTTCTACATAAGTATCAACTATTTCTTTCCGCATTCATAAACTTTTTCTAGTAGCAGTTGCAATAACACCTATTTTCTTATTCCATCATCTTTTTTTATATTCCTCGTTAAATCTTTTAATCCAATATATTACTTTTTCATAAGCACTTCCTCCTGTCCAAGGTCTATTCCAATCATGCAAATCTTTAGGTCAATCTAATGATGTACTTACTCAAATATCTTCTGCTAAAAGATATTCAAATTTCTCCTCATCCATCAATGTAAAATTTGATACCAAAGCAAATTGTAAATTAAGATTATATTTTTTATTTTTTTCTCTAGCATACTCTATAATAAACTTTACTACTTCCCAATTCATTAAAGGTTCTCATCACTGAAATTCTATTGTAACATCTCCAGAAGTAGTTTGAAAAATAACATCTACTACTTTTTTAGCCATTTCTTTTGACATATGATACTCTTTTCCTTTTCACGGAGCAGAAGCATGACAATATCTACAAGATTGATTACAAGCGAGTGTTACTACTACAATATGAAGAGAAGGTCCCCTTAAAAGATACCAATGCCTCAATAACCACCTTCATGCAAGTCTCTTTAGTAAATCTTCCGGCTTTTCTTTCGTATTTCTCAAAATATTTTTAGATATCAAAAGCTGTTTTAAATTATCATCTAATTTTTTTCATTCTATTAAACTTCTAAACTCATCTTCTTTTAAAACTATCCAATCACCATAATCAGTAGAAAGAAAGTATTTTCAAGATTTAAGTTTTTTAAATCTAAATGGTAACAAATTCTTATTCTTTAATTTAAATAATTCCATCTTGTAAAAATTTATCTTTTAAATTTTATTTCTTTATTTTTTTCTTCCTCTTCTTCAATCTCTTTCAATATAGCTATTATTTCATCTTTATCATCTGCAAAATCTGGATCATTTTCTATCTCCTTAATAATTTCTTCTATCGATTTAGGTTGTTGTTCTTGAGTTTGTCATCATTGCTGAGTCAATGGCAGCTCTTTCAATTTGTTCATCACTTCATCTAAATCTTTCTTAATATCCTCCAAAGACAAACCAAAACCTAAAGCAGTTTCTATTATCTTTTCTCTTAACTTTCAATACTTTTTATCAAGATCATATCTTAGTCTATGATAAACTAATTCTTCTCAAAATATATTAACAATATCGTCTATTTTTTCATCTATGTTCGGCTTAAGTTTGAATTGTACAATATAATCATCTCATTTAGTTTTTACAAACATATATACCTTATCTACCAATTCATACATTGCTTTCAAAACAACTTTATCATTGAAAATTTTTCAATCTACTAACATCTCAACTTCGTATGGTCATTTTTCTATCTTTTTTATAAACTGTTGCATTAATTGTTTTCATTATAAATATAAATATAATAATCTGCTACCTTAATAGCTTGATCTTCTTCCTTAATCTCAAAAAAAGTATCTTTTTCCTCCCATAAAACATTTATATTATAATCCCTTTCTACTTCTTTAACTGCTTTTTGAAAATATTTTTTTTTATATATACTCTTTTCAAACTTCATAGTAAAATATAAATATTTAAATTTATTATTAAGGTTAATTTTAAAACTTTCTTTATCATTTTCAAGAAATAATTCTAATATTCTCAGTTCACCAAATCAGAAAATATAGGCAAATATATTGACTTAAATTTATTATCATATAAAACAATAACCGGTGATAACTTAAATAATAATTCCTCAGATAACGGTTGTTTAAATAAAGGTCATTTTTCAGAAGTTCCTATACTAAGCAAATTTTTTAATTTAGTATCCTTATCTTTACAATAAGTATATTTAACATTACTAATTGACTTTAAATGACATTGAATTCATCAAATTAATTTAGTATCAGGGCTACCATAAGGTATATAACTATTAGCATCTCAACTATTATCTAAAACTGAATTATTAACTAAATAAAATCTTCTTAAATATTCCAAATCATACTTTTTGGGATTAGAACATCATTTATCAAAATAAGGACACTTTCAATTAACGCTAGCTCATAAAGTATTAAAAGACCATAATACTCATTTTATTAACAATTGATTCTTTAAATCATTTTGCGATAAACTTTCCTGAGTTTGATAATTACCTAATGGATTTCATTTATAAGTTATTATAGCTTTATCAGTATAAATATAGGCCTCTATATTAGTTATATTATTATTTATATAAATATTTCCTCCATTTCCATTTTCATCCTTTAAACAAATTATACCAAAAATACCATTATTAACATTTTGAATATCTCAAGATATAAAAATATCTATTCATTTAGTTATTAATAAAATTCTTGAAGAATTATCTTTCCAACCAGGAATTACTAACCTTTTACTATATCAAGAAAAAAAATATATAGACACTCATCTATAATTTTCAGTTTTATAGGTTATATTAGATCCTGCAAATAAATCTTCAGGATAAAAAATTAAATTATCATATAACTTTTTAATATTAATTGATCTAAATTTTTTATAAACTAATCTATAAATTTTACTTCTCAACTCTGCTTTATTTATTACTCATCCTATCATTCTAACATTACCAGATAAAATAGTATGAATTTTATTTTTAAAATTTTCTGATATACCTACCAAACCTTTCACTCATAAAGAAGTTTGTATTAAATAATTCTCTTCAGAAGAATTAAAATTATAATTAGTAGCACCTACTAAATCACTATTCCATACAGCAACTGTTCCATCAGAATATTTAACAGCTATATGAGTAGACAATACTCATTGATTCGTAGGATCCAATATACCTCAAGGTTTCAATACAAATTTTTCATAAAACGTAGAATTAGTAATCTTATTCCAAGAAGAATAAGTACCTATTTTATTCTGTGCAGACCAATACAAATAAGAAATTAAATTTTCATTATTACTTCAATAAATGGCGTACTTTCACCAATCACAAGTATCATTAAATGCAAGATAAGTATCTATCGGATTACCCTTAGGATCAAATTGAACCATAAATGTAGAAGCATTATATTTTTGTGTTCAATTAGTAAAAATCTGAATTTTAAAATCTTTATAAGTTCATTCTGCTGCTAATGGAGGAATTCAATTTATTTTAGTATAAACTTGGGGTTTAAACTTCAAATATTTATTTATACTCAAACTATTACTTCGGTTATCTCATAAACTATCAGTAATACTATAATTAATACTACTTATCTTAAAGTGTCCATAAGCTTTATTATATCAATCATAAGTAGGTACATATGATTTAAACTGAAAATAATACTTTCCATTAGCTAAATTAGAATTATAAGTTACATAACTGTATCAAAAACTCTTATTACCTCCTATTGTAGAAGTCTGCCAGCTTCCAAGTTTATACAAATATTTGATACCTGCTCATTGCAATTTATATTGATTAAGATATACGCTATTATTATAATTTATATTCACCTTAACTTGCCTATTAATACCTGGTGCTGGCACTAAAGGATTATTATATTGATCTTTTAAAGTCAAATATAAACTAAATGTATCAGAATTATTTCATATTTTTATATTATCCAAATCTGAACTATTAACAACTTCATAATTTACAGGAGTATTAGCATATACCCACCAACTATATTCTGTATTAGGGGAAATACAGTTTCAAGCATCATCACAGATTTTTGTAACTTTAAGTGAATATTGTCTCCCTCCTTTTGAGGTATCAAAATCTAAACTTGGAGTAACTTTAGATATATTCCAAGATTTTGTAATAGTAAACTGCCCATTATCATCAGCATTTGTACTAGTTCAATTATTACCTCAATAAATTGAATTCTCAGAAGATAAACTAGCAGTAGTATATAATTCATATTGATAATAAACTCTTACAGGAGCACAAGCATTATGAGCACAAGGTTGAGAGTATTCAATATATAATTGACCATTACTATTAGCTAAAACAGCATAATTAGGTCTTTTTCCATCTAAAAGAACAGAAAAATAAGACATATCAGGTGATGTCTTATCTATATAATAGGGTCAAAAAACTCTATCCACAGAATTAGTAGCCCCATCCTCAACATAAACTTCTAAATAAACTACACCTTCAGGTACACTTAAAGAAAAACTATAACTATTAGAATTAATATTACCATTTTTAACTTGCCAAGTTTGTCGCGTTCCATCTACTTTCCATCTATATTTTACTAATTTTAGTTTACTTCACCCCTGATCAGATAAAGATATATTTAAACTTAAATTATTAGTCCATGTATGTGTAGTATAGTTAATTGATATAGTAGGTATTTGACTATCCCAATACCAACAAGTCATAGTTCAATTTTGAGGAACATTTACCGGTCAAGAAGGACATGTCGTTCCTCATAAAGTAGGTCATTGAGATCCGATTTGTACACACACAGGATCAGATATACCATCAGGATCATCATCACACTGCTTAACCGCTGGACTAGTTGAATAAGATACAGAATGTGGACCATACCGTCTTCAAAAACTTAAACTAATTACAAATAATAAACTTAACAATAATATAAAATTTCTCATTTTTTATTTGATTAAAAAATAATTTTTTTTAAATTATACAAAATTTAAAAATATTTGTCAAGCCTAAATGCAATACATCCATATAAAAAACTCTAACAAAAATTTTTTTATAGTAGATCTTAAAAAAGAAACCAACAAAATCTTTTCTAATCTTGCTATTAGAGCTATTAAAAAATATTTAAAACAACCTGGCCTTATACTAATCTTTACAAAAAAAACTTCTTATGCCAGCAGTATAATCTGTCAAGATTGCTGATATACGCCTTATTGCAGACAATGTGATATACCTATAGCTCGGCATAAATGAAAAGATTGAAAATTTTATTGATTGTGTCATATTTGTAAAACACAATACAATTATCCTATTCAATGTCCCTA
>Ga0256838_1000394_pt1 | contig 27744 bp, 16 predicted proteins | sample 4571419metaG_FD_185978 | JGI IMG/M metagenome (GOLD analysis project Ga0256838, IMG submission 185978) | Hydrothermal vent microbial communities from Guaymas Basin, Mexico - 4571-419 | ecosystem: Environmental > Aquatic > Marine > Hydrothermal vents | place: Mexico: Guaymas Basin | collected... | reverse complement strand
CCCTTAAACTCTGGGACGCCGTTTACCTCGTTGACTAGTAGGCCTTCCCTTGTGTCGAAGATGTCTATTGAGACGAAGTAGCCTCCTACGGCGTCGGCTGCGCGGGCTGCCAGCTCCTCCAGCTCGTCTGTGGGCTTGAGGGGCTCCACCTTGGCTCCTAGTGCTACGTTGCTTCTCCACTCTCCCCTCCTTGCTGCGCGGCGCCTCATGCAGCCGAGTATGGCCCCGGCGACTACTATGCACCTGATGTCGCTTGCTGAGGTGTCGAGGAGTGGCTGGATGAGCATCGCCTTCTGGGGGGCGCAGGGGAGTGCCTGGCGGAGCCTGGCTAGCTGCTCCAGCTTCTCGGGCGTCCTGGCCTTGGCCACTAGGCGGCCCCAGCTGCCCACGGGGGGCTTGACTACTGTGGGGTAGCCGGTCTCATCCGCGGCCTTCAGCGCGGCCTCGGCGCCAGTGGCGTACCAGGTGGGGGGTATTGGTATCCCGCGGGCGGCTAGCCTGGTGTAGGCTAGGGCCTTGTCGCCGGAGAGCATTATGGCCTCGGCGGTGTTGACTGTGAATATGTTTGAGGCCTCGTAGGCGCCGGCGGAGTAGGCGGCGCGGTACATGCTGACGGGCCGTATCACCGCCGCCTCGGCCTCTAGGCCGCCGTAGGGTAGGGGCGTCCTCTTTACGTCAACCAGCTTCACCTGTGCCCAGGCTGATAGGGCGCGGTGTATCCTGGTCTCCTCCTCGCGTCTCACGTCCACCACGAGGTGTACCCGGTGGGCGACGGATGCTCACCCCCGTGCCGGCTCCTGATGGGGCGTGGCGTCTACATGGCCTCTGCGGGTCTCCCCGAGGCCTGTGGGGCCCTGGAGTGGGGCCAGTACTCGCGCAGCTCGCGGGCCTCCAGGGCCTCGGGGGCCTTGAGGAGCGCGATGCTCCTTGCGAGCTCTCTGGCGAGCCGGGCGTCGAGCACCAGCGGGGTGTTGAAGTCCACGGCGGTGCGGCGCACCTCGTAGTCCCTTGCGGGGGCGTAGTCGGTGGTTAGCACTATCCCGACTCGGCCCTCCCGGAGCGCAGCCACAGCCTCCGCGGGTGTCATGGCCTCGTCCACGCCGGGCACCTCCATGCCCTCAAGTGTTGCGGGCCTGTACCCCGCCCCACTGAGCGCCGACACGGCCTGGGCGAGGTCCCGGGCGCCGCGGCCGGTGGGGGTGTAGGCGAGGACAAGCTTCTCCTTCCTGGGCCACTCGTTGCCATGGACGCTGAGCCAGCTCTTCAGCAGCGCAGCCTCGTAGCGGTGGTCTAGGGCTGCGACCTCGCCCGTGCTCCTCATCTCGGGGCCTAGGCCGGGGTAGGCGCCCTTGATGCGGTGCCAGCTGAACTGGGGGCTCTTCACGCCGTAGTGGCTTGGTGGGCGTAGGAGGAGCATCCCCGCCTTGGTCTCCTCGTAGAGGGCTGGGAGGGTCTCTATCCTGCCGTGGAGGGAGGCCTCGGCGGCTGCCCGCATCAGGTTATAGCCGGTGACCTTGCTGGTGAAGGGCATTGAGCGGCTGGTGCGTAGGTTGAGCTCCACCACGTAGACGCGGCGGCCACGCGGGTCGTAGAGGAACTGTATGTTGAAGGGTCCTTTTATCCCGAGGGCCTCGTTGAGCGCTGCCGCTGCCCTGGCCATCTCCTCCACCGCCTCGCGGGGCAGCGTCCTCCAGGGCAGAACCATGGTCGAGTCGCCGCTGTGGACCCCGCCCGGCTCCACGTGCTCGATGACTGCACCCACTACGGTCTTGCTGTCTCCGACCGCGTCTATCTCGGCCTCCACGCTATCCTCAATAAACTTGGACACGACCACCGGGTACCTCGGCGAGACCTTCACGGCCCTCGCTATCACTGCGCGGAGCTCCTCGGGGCTCCAGGCGACCTGCATCGCCGAGCCGCTGAGCACGTAGCTGGGCCGCACGAGGACCGGGTAGCCGACCTTCTCGGCGAACTCCTCCGCCTCCTCCGGGCTCGCCGCCGCGGTCCAGGGCGGCTGCCCTATGCCCAGCTCGTCGAGCAGCTCGGAGAACCTGGCCCGGTTCTCCGCCCGGTCGACGCTCGACCCCGGAGTCCCCACGAGGCGGACGCCGCGCTCCTCCAGCCCCCTAGCCAGGTTGTTCGCTATCTGGCCGCCTAGGAACGCAACCACGCCGACTGGGCGCTCATAGCGGTAGATGTCGAGGACCCGCTCGAGGGTTATCTCCTCGAAGTAGAGCTTGTCGTTCACGTCCCAGTCGGTGGACACCGTCTCCGGGTTATAGTTGACCACTGCCACCTCGTAGCCGAGCCTCCTCGCCTCCTCGCTGTAGGTGACCACCGCCCAGTCGAACTCGACCGAGACCCCTATCCTGAACACGCCCGCCCCAAGCACCACGAGGCGGGGGAGCCCCCTGCTCCTGGGCGTGTCGTCGCGGAACGCGCTGTAGCTCATGTAGAGGTAGTTGGTCTCGGCTGGCCACTCGGCGGCGAGCGTGTCTATCTGCCGCACGAGTGGCCTCTCTAGGCCAGCCGCCCTCCGGGCCCTCTCGGCCTCCCCGACGGGGAGCCGTGTGAGCGCCGCTATCTGGTCGTCGCTGAATCCGAGCCTCTTCGCCTCCGCGACTAGCTCCTGGAACTCGAGGCTCCGGGGCTTGGCATGGCGGAGCTTCTCGGCTAGCTCCACTACCTCCCTTATCTGGTGGAGGAAGTAGGGGTCGACGCCCGTGGCCTCGTAGACCTCCTCCACCGTGGCGCCCAGGCGGAACGCCTTCGCAGCCCATATGGGCCAGTAGGGCTCCCTCCTGCGGAGCCGCTCAAGGACCTTCTTCCTGGGCTCGGGCTCCTCGTAGCGGGGGCCCGCCACGAGCCCGGGCTCGCCTATGTCGAGCATCCTTATGGCCTTCTGGAGTGCCTCCGCGAGGTTCCTGCCTATGGCCATTACCTCGCCTATGCTCTTCATTTCGCTGCCTATGCTCTTCTCGGCTGACTCGAACTTGTCGAGGTCCCAGCGGGGCACCTTAACCACTACATAGTCGAGGCTGGGCTCGAAGCAGGCACAGGTGCGCCCGGTTACACGGTTAAGCAGCTCATCCAGGCGGTACCCGAGCGCAAGCTTGGCGGCGATATAGGCCAGGGGGTAGCCCGTGGCCTTGCTGGCGAGGGCGCTGCTCCTGCTCATCCGGGGATTGGTCTCGATGACGTAGTAGTCCCAGCTGTCCCGCGGGTTGAGGGCAAGCTGTACGTTGCCCTCGCCGACGAGGCCTATGGCCTCAGCGACCCCGAGGCTTGCGCGGCGGAGCAGCTGGTACTCCTGATCCGTCAGCGTCTGGCAGGGGGCGACAACCACGGACTCGCCCGTGTGGACGCCCATGGGGTCAGCGTTTTCCAGGCACGCCACCGCCACCATGTTGCCGTAGGCGTCGCGGACGACCTCGTACTCTATCTCCTTCCAGTAGTGGAGGTAGCGCTCCACCAGCACCTCGCCGGAGCCGCTCTGGGCGAAGGCGCGGCGCAGCCACCTCTCCAGCTCCCCCCGCGTCCAGGCGACAAAGCTCCCGCCGCCGCCGAGGTTGAAGCTAACCCTCACTATGACGGGGTAGCCTATCTCGTCAGCCGCCTCAAGGGCCTCCTCGACGCTCCGGGCGGGCTCGGAGGGCGGTACAGGCAGACCAGCCCTAAGCATGGCCTCGCGGAAGAGGCCCCTGCTGAGCGCCCTCTCTATCCCCTCCACCGGTGTGCCGAGGACGCGGACACCGTAGCGGCTGAGGACGCCGCGCCGGTACAGCTCCACGCCGAGGCTGAGGGCGGTCTGGCCCCCGAAGCCGAGGAGTATCGCGTCCGGCCTCTCCCGCTCAATCACCTTCTCCACGAACCAGGGCTTCAGCGGGCCAAGGTAGACGTGGTCCGCTAGCCCGTAGCTCGTCTGTATCGTCGCCACGTTGGGGTTTATGAGGACAGTCTCTATCCCCTCCTCGCGGAGGGCCTTGAGGGCCTGGCTGCCGCTGTAGTCGAACTCGGCAGCCTCGGCTATCTTTATCGCGCCGCTGCCCAGCACCAACACCTTCCTGGCGTCGATCCTCCGCGGCACCCCGTCCATCACCCCGTTCTCGACCTGGCCTCCTCGGCGAGCTTGGCGAACTTGTCGAATATCCAGGTGGAGTCCCAGGGGCCTGGCCCCGCCTCGGGGTGGAACTGCGTCGCCATGACGAGGCCGTCGCTGCTCCGCAGCCCCTCGAGGGTGCCGTCGTCCGGCTGCCTAAACCAGGGGTGGAGCCCCGTCGCCTCCACAGTGTCCCACCTTACCGCGTAGCCGTGGTTATGCGTTGACACCATGCAGCGGCCAGTGTCTATCTCCACCACGGGCTTGTTGACACCCCTGTGGCCGTAGGGGAGCTTGTAGGTCTCCGCGCCGAGCCCGAGGGCCAGGAGCTGGGTGCCGAGGCAGATGGCTAGCACAGGCTTCCCGCTCGCCGCCGCCTCCGCCGCGACACGGGCCGGGCCCCGCAGTAGGGCCGGGTTCCCAGGACCATTGCCGATTACGACCGCGTCATACCCGTCGAGCAAGTCCTCGGGCTTAGCGCGGAGGCAGGGAACCCTGGTGACCTCTATACCGCGCTCAAGGAGCCTGCGGAGGATGCCGTACTTGACGCCGCAGTCGAGGAGGGAGACCCTGGCGCGGACCCTGCCCTCGGGGCGATGGGTGACGGGGGCCGAGGGCTGGGTTTTCTCGGCGAGCACCAGCTCGTCGTAGCTGGGGGACGAGGCGAGCCTCCGGGCCAGCTCGTCCCAGGAGGGGGGCTCCTCGTTGACGGGCGTCACAGCCAGCACGCCCATTACCACGCCGTGCTCCCTTATCTCCTCGACGAGGAACCTCGTGTCAACCCTGTATATGCCGGGGACGCCCTCCCCGGCGAGCCAGGCGTGGAGGCTCGCGACGGAGGCGCTGTGGCTTGGCCGGGGGAGCTCGGCCACCACGAAGCCCTCCACTTGTATCCTCTCCGACTCGTAGTCGAGGAGGACCCCGTGGTAGAGCCTGCTCCTGCTGGGGACGCCGTAGTTGCCGACCATGGGGTGGGTTGTGACGAGTATCTGGCCGCGGTAGCTGGGGTCTGTGAGGCTCTCAGGATAGCCTGTCATCGCGGTGGTGAAGACGACCTCGCCCACACGGAGCCCCGGAGCGCCGAAGCCGCAGCCCTCCACCGCGATGCCGTTGGCGAGGAGCAGCCTCGCCCGGAGCCCCAGGGGGCACCGCAGCAGCGGATACCTGTAGACCCGTATCTCGCTGGGCGGCCTCACCGGCAACCCCGGGCCACCTCCCTGGCCTTGTCTATGACGCGGATATGGGCCTCCTTGACTCGCTCCGCTAGCCTCTCCGCCTCGGCGGCGTCCCTGGAGAGCCTGCCCCTGGCCTCCTCGAGGCCGGCGCCTGGGCGGCACCCGGTGCTCCTGGCCGCCGCGAGCTCCAGGGGCCCCGCGTAGCCCAGGCTCTTCAACAGCTCCGCGGCCCTGCCCTCCCTTATCGCGGCCGCGGCCTCCGCGTAGGCCCTACGGAACGGCCTCCCAGTCTTCAATGCGAGGGCCTCCGCCAGCTCCGCGCCCCACGCCATGTAGGCCTCGGCCAGCTCGCGGAGCCTCGCCGTGTCCCACTCGAGCCCCGCCAGAAGATCCGCGAGCACCCCGGCCGAGGAGGCAGCATCGCCGAGCAGCATGTAGAGCACCGGGTTGGCCTCCTGGAGGTCGAGGCTGTAGCCGCTGGGGAGCCCCTTCTGGACCGCGAGCAGCCCCGCCAGGAGCCCCGCCGCCCTAGCCGCCCTAGCGCGGAGGACCTCGAGCGTCGCCGGGTTCCTCTTGTGGGGCATCACGCTGCTCGTAGCCACATGGCCCTCGGGGAGCCGGGCGGCACCAACATAGGGGCTGCTGTAGAGCATGAGGTCGCCGGCTATCCTGGACGCCTCCACCAGGAACAGCGCCGCCGCGGAGGCAACAGCGGAGACATCCAGGCGGCTCCCGGCGGCGTAGACCGGGCTCCCCAGGGCCTCGCGGAACCCGAGGAGCCAGGCAAGCCGGCCAGGCTCCAGGGGCGCCAGCGTCCCCGCCCCAGCCGAGGCCCCCAACGGCGACCGGTCAACGAGGCCCGCCGCGGAGGCGAGAAGCCGGAACGAGGAGGCCAGGGACTCCTCCCAGGCCAGGAGGAGGCAGTCCAGCGTGGCCAGCTGGCTGGGCTGGGCATGGGTGTGGAGCAGCACCGGGACACCCAGATACACTGAGGCCTTCTCGATGAGAACCCGGCGGGCCTCGACCAGCGCCACCATGGTCTCGGAGACCCGGCGGAGCGTGTAGAGACGGAGCGCCGCCGAGACGTGGTCGTTCCTGCTCCTCCCGAGCCAGAGGTAGCCCGACGCCTCGCCAGCCCTCTCCTCCAGCCAGGCCTCCAGGGCCTCCCAGACGTCCTCGAAGCCTCCCCGGAGCACCGCCTGGGGACCCTTCTCCAGGGCCTCAAGCAGCGCCGCGAGGACCCTGCAGGCGGCCTCCTCGGGGACGAGGCCCCTCTCGCGGAGATGGAGCCCATGGGCGAGGAGGACCAGGACGGCCTCACGGAATATCTCCACGTCATGGCCTATGCTGCTAGTGTACTCGTAGACAGGGCCCTCCCCGCCAATCCCCACGATCTCCCGGTACCGCGGCAATGACCCACCACCGCCGCCCCTGCAAAACCCCCAGTTAAACCCAGCGCCTCCCCCCGAGATTGAGGAGCCTAGTGGCTTAGCCGCGGAGCCCCCTCGCCTTCGCCGCGGCGAGGCTATGGAGGCTCCAGATCGTGATGAAGCCCCTGGCTTCCTCGTCGCTCGGGTACCAGCCCTGGTTGTAGTCTATCAGGTCACGCCGGTAGCTACTGTAGGGCGACTCCCTCCCAACCACCATCAGGCTGCCCTTGTAGACCTTGAGCTTGACCTCGCCCGTCACCCACTCGTTCATAGCGTCTATTGTCTTCTCGAGTGTGAGACGGAGGGGCTCAACCCAAAGCCCCTGGTAGACCAGGTCCGTCCAGAGCTGGTCCACCAGCTTCTTGAACCGGAGCTCCCTCGGCGTGTAGACCATCTTCTCCAGGTCACGGTGCGCCTCTATCAACGCGAGGGCTGCAGGCGCCTCATAGACCTCCCTGCTCTTCAGCCCCACAACGCGGTTCTCGATGTGGTCTATCCTGCCGTAGCCGTGCGCACCCAAAAGCCTGTTAAGCATTGAAACCAGCTTCACCAGGTCCATCCGCTCCCCGTTCACCTTCACTGGCACGCCCTTCTCGAAGCCCACCTCGAGGTAGAGGGGCTCGTCCGGCGCCTTCTCCGGCGCCACGGTCCAGGCAAACGCGTCCTCCGGAGGCTCCGCCATGGGGTCGTCGAGGACCCCACCCTCTATGCTCCGGGTCCAGATGTTCTCGTCAATACTGTACTTCTTGTGCACCCCCACGTCTATCCCGTGCCGGGCCAGTATCTTGGCCGCCTCCTCCCGAGTCAGCCTAAGCTCCCTCACGGGGGCAATGATCTTGAAGTCGTCGCCCAGGTAGTAGCGGAGCACAGTGTCGAACCGGACCTGGTCGTTGCCCTTCGCCGTGCAGCCATGTGCAACCGCGTCCGCCCCAACCCTCTTAGCCACCATCGCCACCTTCTCCGCGATAAGGGGCCGGGCGAGCGCAGTGCCAAGGGGGTACCGGTCCTCATAGAGCCCATTAGCCTTGATAGCCATTGACACGTATTTCTCCACGAACTCCCTGGTGGCGTCTATCGTGTAGTGCTCGACCGCGCCCAGTCGCCGAGCCTTCTCCTCAACCCCCTCCAGCTCCTCCTCCTGCCCAACCGAGACAGTAACCGTTACGACCTCGTGGCCCTGCTCCCGGAGAAGCGCCAAGATAGCCGAAGTGTCGAGGCCACCCGAGTAGGCCAACACAACCCTCACAGCAAGCCCCCACGTAGGGCAGCCACAGCAGCCCGGTACCAACTGTTAAAACCACTGCAACAGACGCTACGGGAGCCACAATACTCCGCACCAGACGGTACACAAACGCTATTGTGAGACACCTCAGGGGGCCACCCTTGGGAGGCCATGGAGGCAGGCCCACGGTCGAGGCTAAGCCCCAGGCAGCTAAGACATTCAACAAGCAAAACCCCAAGCCTAGGCCGCTCACGGCGCTGATAGGCCTTTGCGGCAAAAGCAACATTCTAGGGGCTATAGCCGCCTGCCTGCTGCCCTGGGAAAGTACAGGCGATGCAGACAGTAACGCCTAGAACCCTCTCTCGGCGGAGCCGGCTCCTTTCCCGGTGCAGGCTTGTGGCGCAGCAGAGCTTCTCCGAGATTGTCCGCCGTATAGTCGATGCCGACCCCTGCATCCAGGACTGCCTCGCCCGCGGCTTAGTCAACTACTCCGAGCTCGCCAGGAGGATAAAGCCCTATGTCGAAGCAGAGGCCGGGAAAGGCGCCAGCCTCGAGGCGATAAAGGCCGCGCTCATCCGCTACTCGCAGAAACTGCGGGACCAGACGCCCGAGACCCCGCAGAGGAGACTCCTCGAGACCCTCGCCAGGAGCGCCCTAGAGCTAAGAACAGGGGTAACAGTCGCAACCGTCAGGCTCCACGCCCTGCCAAAACTAGCGGAGACAGTGACCGAGCTGGTAGGCAAAGCCAGGCTACTCTTCCTCATGCAGAGCATAAGCAGCGTAACAATAACAGTCAGCAGCGAGTACTTCAACTACATAAAAGAAAAAATAGGCGAGGACAGCTTCATCGAGATATACCCCGACCAGGCAGTCCTAGTCATAGTGAGCCCCCACGACGTCGTAGAAGTACCCGGCTTCATAGCCCACGTCACCGGGATACTCGCAAAGAACGGCATAAACATAAACCAGATAGAGAGCGTCTACACGGACACAATACTAGTCATGAAGCTAGAGGACGCCCTCAAAGCCTTCAACCTCCTACGGGAAGCAATAGAAGTAGCAAAGAAAACCCTAGAAGAGCAGAGCCAGCAGGACGCACGGAACAACCCGTAGATAGACGCCGATGCCGCCAAGGAAGAAACCCATAGCCGACCTGGCGGCCGACACCAAGAGCAACCATATGAAGTGATGTAGCCGTAGAGTGCATCCCCCATATCGCTGTATAGCAGTAACATGGCCAGGGCCAGCATGAAACCCAGGGGAGAACCGGTTCGCTATTGACACACAGCCAGAGCAAAGAGATAATGAACGCCAGCACAGCGAGGCCGAGAAGGTGCGTATTGGGGCAACCGCAGCGCCTCTCCCCCCAAATGCTCGAGTCTCTCACGGACCTCGTGGGCTACGCTGCTGCCCGTGTCCTCGAGGCCCTGCTGGAGGGCATACTGGCCCTAGAGTTCCTCGAAAGGGACTACACCAGGAACGCTGCCGGCAAAGCGTTCCAGGCCTGGAGAGCCCTGACCGCAGCAATACTAGCCCTCGAGAAGGACAAGATAGCCGAGAAGCTGAGGGACAGCGAGCAGAGGAGATGGCTAATGGAGAAAGCGGTAACGAGGACGCCGTCCTCCCGGCTCAAGATACTGGCGAGGCTCGTGGAGGAGGCCGGCTACACCGACTACAGCCACTACACCAACACCGCGCTAGACCTACACGACCACCAGTACCACGGCCCAGACCCCGAGGAGGCGGCCCACGATACGGCCTCAACCCTAGACAGGCTGGCAGGAATAGTAGAGAACAGAGTCAAGCCAATACTGGAGAAGAAGAACAAGTGGAGCCACAGGCACGAGGAGACGCTACAGAGGCTCCGAGAAATCCTCAAAAACCCTCCAGGGAGCCGCATAGAGGCGCCCCACAGAACCCGCAAAAATACTGGCACGCCACGCCGTTCCAACTCCCTGTGGCCAGAGAACCCTCCAGCATACCAGGAGCCCGGATACTTCAACAACGCCGAGAACAAGTAGCCTTCCCTTGAACCTAGCATTGTCTCCCTGCAACTTCTGCCGGAAAATGCTGCAGCTCAACCCCGGTTGTACCGGTTCTAGGGCCCCAGAGGTTGCAGACAGGGGAAGCCCGAAAGATGAGCCCGCGGCTGCACTATGGGCCAAATGCTCACTGAGTTTAGCCGTAGACGCTATGGCTAGGGCACGAGAGTCTCGTTTAGCTTTGCCAGCCCGTCATGTATGCTGCACAGCCTTTCAACAGACTCCGGCGTGAGCACTCGGTTGAAGAATTTCTCGTCTACGCCAGGCCTACAGTGCTCTAGGGCGGCCAGGGTTGCCAGCTTCTTGTGGCCGCGGGCTCCCCGTACAAGCTCCCACAGCCTCGGGCATTTATCGAGGAGGCTGCGCAGGCGGCCCCAGGAGAGATAGACTATGAAATCTTCGAGGGCGTGTTGCCCTATAGCCTGGGATACGGGCTCCACGTGCTCCAAGCCTTGAGCTACAAGGAGTAGATCTAGTCGCCTTCTGCACACGTTGCGAACCAGCAGGTAGTACCGACCCCTCTCTGTCTGCGAGCTTCTTACACAGGGCTGCCTAGACGCCAAACTGTCCAGGAGGCCCTGGAGCACTCTCTGGGCACTGCTCACCTCCAAATCGGTAGCAACCACAAAGTGGTTCAGTTTCGGCGCTTCAAGGCCAAGCTGGTACAGCAGCAGAAACCAGGCAATCCTCACCCCCTCTCCCTTCTCCCCTTTCATAGGCCAGATGACTACCTCTGTAGAGCCGCTTCTCCCCTGGAGCACAGCCGCAGAGACACCGCGCAAACGAATACCAGGACTATCCTCCTGAGACATAATATCGTTAACCAATCGCTGCTTCTCCTCCATACGCTCCCTACTATCGAGATCAATGTACTGTAGCCCATGGAGACGTGTAACACCCTTCACGAATATCTTGTAGAAAGCCCTATCCCTCTCGCCCGGCACAGCTATGAAGACACGCTTCACACTCGTCACAGCGCTCCTCCGCCCCCATCAGGCCCTGCGAAGGTCTATGGCCAGCTCCTCAACCATGCCCAGCGCGTCCTCGCCTCTCCAAGAACCCTTGGCCGTAACCCGGCCTCCACGGAGCCACACATGCTTAACCACAGTATCGTTCAGTATGCCCTCTTTCTTGGCTGCCCTGAGCATCTCCCTGAGCATCTCTGCACTCTGAGTAGCGACAACAGCCTGGTTGCCCTCAGCAACAATCCTGGCCACAAGCTCCGCAACCGTCTCAAGCCCATCGGGGTGGACAAAAGCCTCAGGGGTATCGATCAAGACTAGAGAGCCGTGGGGAGATGCGGCATAGAGGAGCCCAAGCAGCACAGCCGCACGCTGCCCATCACTAAGCCTACGGACACTTATCCTCCTACCATACCTGCTCCGCACATGCAGCTCGCGGCCAATCAGCTCAAAACCATCAAACCAGGGGATAAAGTCTCGAAGGAGGCGAACAGCCTCACGCTCACTAGGAAAACCCCTCTCCGCACTCTCTTTGTACAAGGACACGAACATGCCAGGATTGTACGCGAACCCGGGATGGAACACAACGACGCTCCCCTCAAAGTGTCTCTGCCCAGGCATAGCGGCTACGAGGAGACCCTCTACAGTATCAAACACTATGGCACGAGGCAGAGGCCTCCCAGACCGTATACCGTACGCAAGGTAAACCCCCCGGATACGGAAGAGGCTGAGGGGAGACCTGCGGCCAGCCCAGGGCGAGAAGAAGTAAGTATCGTAGCCCCTGCCAAGAATCCGCTCAACTACACGAGGCAAGCTATCAAACTCAAGAACGTTCAAGAGGCCCAGGGAGAACGCCCTGTGACGCTCTCTTTTTCTCTCCTCGCCGACTGCACGAAGCCCTCCCAGTATGTAGGAGGAATCGTTAGTAGCACGCCGGTAGACTTCGTCGCTAAGCACTTTCCTGCCTATCTCACTGTGCCGCATGTCATCTAACATCTCCCTTAGGCGGAAAGGGTCAGAGACCATAATGAAGAGCACTGCCGCACTCTCGTTGCCACGCCACAGGTCGGCCACAAAAGCCTCCGACAACCCGACACTGATCATAGCCAGCGTTGAGGCAATAACGCTCTCCCGGCCGAGCAGAGACACACCATACCCTAGGGATTCGAGTAGTGCAGTCTTCCCCGAAGCATTACGCCCGACGATCACAGCGAGGCCGCTGAGGCCCCCTATTTCGATATCTAGGCCCTTTCTTAAGCCGCCTTCGCTGATATACGGCAGGTAAGCCTCCACCCTCTCTACGCCCACGTCCACACCCATCCTACAGTAACCTGCACTCAAGCCTGGGTAAAAACGCAGAAGCATCAGGTGTGACATGAGAACATCACCATCTACACATACTCGTGGTGGAACGTTGGAGCCTCCCTTGAGGACCAGCACGTGTCTCATACCTAATAACGTATTACCGCTTCAACATGCAGCTAAGGGGGCCATAAGGTGCCGAATCCCCCAGACTGGCACATAGCCACCTCAAGGATAAGAATCCGGCTCACCTTGGACCTAAGCAGGATGAAGCATATAGCCCTCAGAGGCATAGCCAGACACGGAGACATCTACCGGGCTTTCTACATAGCCTCCTCTGTAGCCGCCCATACAGGAGGCGCCGCAATGCCACTAAGGTTCAGCCCGCCGGTGATAGCTTACTGGAGCAGTAACAACATAGTAGGGATGCTGGAAGAGAGACTGAAACGCGCCAGACTAAACATAGGCATCGAGCCGATAGATAGGGTGCAGCCAGAGCTGGGAGCCATAGCTGTTGCCGCCAAGGCTCTCGTGCTGAGCATGGTTCGAGAAGGATTCATCCGAAATGGGTTCCGTGTAGTATATGAGCACCGAGCAAGGGAGCAAGAAGGGCTTCTTCCATATCCCGCACTAGTGGGGAAGTTTGAGGGTAAACGGATAGAGCCAAGGTTCAGCCTCTACGTGCGAAAAACCGGACTCAACGACAAGATACTCGACGTTGAAGTAGATCTCGCACTCGACTATGGTACAATCAAGAGAGAATCTATTGCGGGCGTGGAGCCCGGCGTCTACACGGGAATCTTCTACTATTACGGCCCGCTCCGTACGAGAGGCTCAACACCAATAGTTATAACGCTAAACACAAGCGTCAAGGATTTCATTCTCAACAACGGTATGTTGCTATACGACTACTATAGGCTCCACGGTGACGAGTATACACCAGAACCAGAGGAAAAGACAGCCATAGTCATCTCCTATAAGCCGCGACTCCCCCACCGAATGCAGAGGGAATACGGACTCCTAGAAACCCTCTTGACTGAAACATGCGCACAAGGTCTCAAGGAAATACGTACAAAGCTGGCCAATTGCTTAGCCGAGGCCGCTGCCTATAGCCTCAAAGATTCTAACTCGGTAGAGACAATAGTGCACAATTGCATGTCCGCCATCTGCGGAGAAGGATACGCTGATATCTCTAACAGGCTGCGGCTATTGGCATATCCAGCTAGCAATATACGCAGGAGAATAAAAGAAGAGGACAATGATAGTACAGCATCGTTTGATGAGCATGTTAGAGTACTTGAGAGGCTAGCAGCGATGACACTGGGCTTCTTAAAAGACATGTTGAGCAGTCTCAAAGACTCGGGCATCGTCAAGCAATATAGTGTAGAGCGCGTAGTCCTCAAACCCGGTTCAGGGAGTACAGCCTTCACTGGGATAAAGATCCTCAACCCGGTTTTCTATAACAGAGCAGCACAGGAGGGAGTCTATCCTCCCGATAATATACTACACCAGCTTTTCGGCGCTACAAGGCCCCTTGATTACTGCATACGTCTAATGAGCACCCCCGACGGAAAACATGTCTGCACACGTCTCTCGCCTAGCGCCGCCCTCAAGAGAAGGCTTGCACCACTCCCAGGCCCTCGCAACGTCTCTCTTATAGTATTCTATTCCGCGAGAATAGGCGACGACACTGTAAGCAAAGCTATAGACATAATCGCCTCCACCTACGAGCAGCTAAACCTGGGAAGGGTGAATGTACTCGACATTAAACCTGTGCCCTCCGAGCCACACAGATACGTAGACGGAGTTAAAGCCTACCTAAAGAAGACAACCGAGACACTAAAGACACAAGAAGAAAAACATGTACTCTGCATAGGTGAACGCAGCCACATCATCTACTACGGCTGCAAGGGGGAGACCGCGAAACAGCTGAAAGGCGTACATGCTTCTATCATAAAGCCCGAGACTATTAGAGCAATAGTACAGCGCCACCGCCTGGGGATACAAGAAAATATCGCGCTAGCCATATACAAGGAGGTTCTCATACAAGACGCGAAGAAGCCAAACGGACTACTGGCTACTCCTTGGACGCTCTGCGCGCCCGCCGACGGCGAAGGGAGAACCCTCTACTTGGGGCTAGATGTGGGCCGGGCCGAGTCGCCCAAGGCGAATCCTGCAATATGTACAGCATTATACGATTCCTATGGCTCGATGCTGGGTGCGGACGTTTTCGCGAAAACGAGAGGAGAGAAGCTAGATGCAAGCGACATAAGGAAAGCCATAGAGAGCGCCTACGAACTCGTAAGCAACATAAAGCCCCCGCTCAAGAACAAGCCCACTCGCATAGTTGTGCTTAGAGACGGTATACCATACATGAACGAGCTCATAGAGGAGGAACAAAGACTGAACAACATAACAGTCAATGTTACCGTAGTAGGTGTCGCAAAAATGCACAATACACGCATCTACATCAAAACAGCAGACAATAGAGCCTACAACCCGCCACCAGTCACCACATACTACCTCGGCACATACCATCATGTTGAACGGGGCTATACGGCACACCATGTTTTGCTTGCAACAAGCCACAGCCTACAAACAGCCGGAGGCAAAGCACCCCTTTACAGGCCACTACTGCTGATCATTCCAGAGAAGTACGTGAAAACGCCAGAAGAGGCGATCAATCTCGCACTCGAAGTTGGTAGGCTAAACAAGCTGAACTTCGAAAACGCCACATCAGCGACAAATAGACTACCGCTTCCGCTGCTTATTGCCGACACATTGTCCAGGCTTGTAGCAAATGGTTTACCCGAGGACGCATTGAGAATACGCGCACGCAGACGAATACCCGTTGAGCGGGAGGAGCCGGACACACAAAAATGCAAAATAGTGGCAAAAGCTACGAGCTCCCGGACGAGAAGACATCCGGTAGAAAACACATACAAGAGAAGGAGAAGGTTCCGCGGAAAACGTGCACGGTATGTTAAGGACCACAATTGGACTTAGGAAGCCCGTGCACAGCACTATCCGGAGGCATGGAGGATTAGTAGGTAGAGCCTCCTGCCTGGACGGAACCTTTCTCCTAGCAGCCTCGTCTCAGCCCCTAGTCCGTGCTCCCGGGCTAGCCTCGCGAGGGCCTCGTGGACCGGTATGTAGGCCCCGCCGAGGAAGCTGTCCCCGACCGTGTACCACGCCTGCCACTCTAGCCTCTCCGCCAACAGCTCGAAATGCTTGTCCATCGCGTGGAAGTACTGGAGGAGGAAGCGGCGGTAGCCGTGGGCTCTACTCCCACCTATCCTGGCGGCCAGGCTCTGGAGCCAGGGGTGCCGCGTCTCCAGCTTCCAGGCCCGGGCCGCAGCCTCGCATGCTGGCACCTGTATGCTCCGGAGCCAGCCGAGGTCCCTGCTGCCGCGGGCCAGCCCCGCCCAAAGCAGCTCGAGCATGGTGTGCCTCACGTAGTCCAGATTGTTCGCGAAAGGCGGGCTAGTCAGCACACCGCAAACCCTCCCGGGAAGCCACGCGGTAGAGTCTCCCCATACGAGATCCACAGGGCCGCAGAACTTGTGGCCTCGGAGGTCTCCTATGGCCCGGCGGAGCGTATCCACGAAGTCCCTGTATATCGCATGGGGGGCTGCTTCCACCCTTCTGCGGCGGAGCCTGGGGGCTGGGCTGCGCCGAAGCAGGCTATACTCGGCCGCCACGCGGCCCAGTACTGCTAGCAGTAGGGGCCTCCACTCCTGGGCAGCCTCCTCTATGAGGCGGCGGAGGCGGCCGAGGGCAGCGAGGACCATAGGCGTATGGTATTGTTCTAGCCTAGGGCTCGGTACTAGGGGCTCGAGCTCTTCCAGCGAGCCAAACCGCTCCAGGGTCCAGTCAAGCAGAGCATTGTAGTCGAGGGGCCTGGTCTTCGCGGCTACGAGGATTAGGCTCCAGGGATCGGCGTCTATGCCGAGAAAGGGGAGGCACCTCTTCTGGGCCTCGACTGCTACCACGCCGCTCCCGACGAAAGGGTCCACGATGTTGCGGCAGCCAACCTCTCTCACAGCCTTCATGAACTCTTCTACGAGGCCTGGGCTGAGCCCATGCTCGGTGTACACACCGATACGGTGAACGGCGACGCTGCGCCACGGGTTTGCTTGAGCAGGCAAGCCGGGTCCTCCCCTATGCGGCTCTAGAGCCAATCGTAGACGCCGTACTTGACCCCCTCCGTATCCTCACGCCCCTCTGCCTGGCGAGCCTCTTGGCAACTTCTGTTATCCCGGTCTTGTGCGAGAGCACTAGCACCGGTATTCGCCTTCGCCCTCCCAGCCTTCTCGGCCAGTCTCTTGATCTCGCTGCTTGTTACGGGCTTCGATGGCCGATGCTTAACTTTAAACAGGTATTTCTCCTATTGCGCCACGCTGTTGTGTCGATCTCGCCGTAGCTCTTAACAACGTTCCTTCTTATCCTCTGGTAGCCCTTCAGCTCCAATAGCTTGGTGACGAGGGACTCGTAGCCGCTCCCACGCCCCTTTTTGCGGGGCACCTTGGGTGCCACTTCCTGGGGCTACGGCCTTCCCTGCGAACCGGGGCCCAGAAACCGGGGCTGGTGTAGAGGTGCCTCTACTGGGCTAGCTTTACATGGACGGCGGCTCCGCTCTCGGCCAGCTCCTGCATCTTCTGGGCTGTACGCGAGAGCCTGCGCCCTGCCCAGCCGCCTCGGGCTGCCGCGAGCTGGCCCACGGCGCCTATGACTATCATTAGCTTGTGGTGGCGGCTGAGCTGCACGTTGAGCACCTGCGGCTCATTGTAGTACATTGTCTGGTAGAAGCTGTCGTCTACCCAGGGTTCGTGTTCGCTGCGCCCGCTGTACTCCTTGCCGAGTATCGCTACCACCGCGTCTGCCTCGCCGCCTATGACCGCCTGTACCGTAGCAGAGAGCGGCGGCTCTAGGTACCGGCCATAGCTGTGCCGGAAGTTGAAGGCCACGTTGGTTGCTATGTCGCTGTATGGCGCTATGACCATGGTGGAGGGCTCCATGTAGCTTCCCAGCTCGCGGGCGGCCCTAGCGTAGGCCTGCAGTATGAGAGAGACCTCTAGACCCAGCTTGGTTCTCCTTGGGTCATAGGTTGACGCCATCCGGGACGATGTGAACCTCCCGGTCTCAACGATAACCATCGGCTTCTCCGAGGTAACTGCCTCATATACCGCGTTGAAGAGCTTGTCGAGCTCCGTGCTCCAGGATACCATGCTGCGCAGCATCTGCTCCACCTTGGCCCTAGCGTCCTCGAAGAGCTCGTGCAGGCTGCGCAGCCTCCAGCGCGCCGGCTCGTAGGCCCGTAGCCGGTCATCGTAGAACCCGTGGCTTATCGGCTGCTCGCTAGGCCCCGGGAGCCTGTAAGTGGTGTCAAGCATCACGAAGTTATCCCGCTCAAGGCCATGCTGGCGGACAAGGCTCATAACCTTGTTCATGAGCAGGCTTACCCTCTGGGCCCGGAACGCCTCCGGCACTGTTATCGCCTGCTCAGGGTCGCCGAGGGCGACCAGCGACGCAGGATAGTCGCTGTACCTCATTATAGCGTCGGCTATGCTTATGAATGCCCGGTAGTATGGGCTCTTGCTGGCCTCGTCCACCACGAGGTGTATACGGTCGGGCTGGCTGGTGAAGCGGCCGCTCACCCTCTGATACTCTGTCGCAAACACTACGCGCACAACACCAGGGTCCACAGACCCGTATATTACGCGCTTAACCGAAGCCTCGTTTGGCGGCGCCTCATCCACACTCCTCGCTCTGAAGATCTTCTCGCAGTCCCGGACAGTCATCTTGGAGCCATAGACGCGGACATGGTCAACAATGTCTCTAATCGTATATCCTCGCGTCAGGAGCGCCGCAATAACCCTCTCAAACGCCTGCGCGACTAGATGGTTCGTAGGGGCAACGTATATCACAAGCTCATCCACCATATCCTCAAGCATGTCGGCCATGTGGTCATGCACGAAGCTCTCAACCACGCTCGTCTTACCGGTCCCCGGAGGGCCCTGAACCCCACCAAGCGGCGCCTTAGCAGAGCCCTTCAACACGCGAACAAGTATCTCCACCGCCTTCTGCTGACTAGCATTAAGGCGGAGAACACGGCCGCCGGACCTAGTCGCCTCCGCCCGCCGCCAGGCACTAGCCAGCAGCTCACACACATTATAGCGGGCCATAGGAAGCCCCACCCCTCGAGCAGGCACAGGCTATATCCTTACGCCGCCAAAGAGGAGAGCCAGCACGTCCTCGGCCTCAAGCTGCTCCTCCCTCTCCAGCTTCTCCAGAGCCTCAGCGCCCCTCCTCACAGTACCCATCTCGGCCGCCGTTATGCCGAGCAGCTCGAGCTGCGTAAGCTCAACGTTAACCTCCAAAGCGACAACATTGCGGAACATGCCGGGATGCTGCTCAGCTAGCTGCTCAAGCAGAGCAGGGTAGATCCTCGACAGCTTGTTCGCAGGCGCAACCCTCACATAGACACGGTCCGACCTCTCATCATACTCCACGCCACTGACCGAGCCGTGGAAGCCCGCACGCAGAAGCGGGTCACGAACATGCTCCTCGTTAAGGAACACTGCCGCAGGCTTGCCCTCGCGCAGCGTGAACAAGTGCATGTTCTCCCGTTCCCAGCGGAGCGGCGGCCTAGCCAGCACCAGCTCGTCTCCATCAACCCATGCCTCGTCGAACAGGTCAACCCGCGAGCCGTCGGGCAAGACGCGGCTAGCCAGCCTGCCACGTATCCAGCCCATGTCACTGCCGTACATCAAGGCCAGCTCTCTGAACAACCTATACGGGGCCAACGCGTTCTCGCGGTGAGCATAGACTGCGAAGCGAGCCCTCCAGGACTCGCTGCGGAAAGCCCTGAAATCCGCATAGCGCGGATCATAGCCACTGCTCAGGTAGTAGACACAAGCCTCACGGACATTATCGGGGCACACGTTGCAGGGCCAGCGGAGCTTCTCGCGCGGAAGAGGCTCCCTAGTAGCCCTATCAAGAGGATAACCCATAGGCAGCCTTACCCTATCCCCGTCAAGCACAAGCTCGGGGACGAGACGGAACACCGGCCTCCTCCGGCCACCCCCGGTGGCGACACTACATATCTCCTCAACGTTACGAGCATGCTCGAGGTGGCGACGCGGATCAGTCACAGAGAGCGTAAGGTGCTCAGCAGCCAGCACCAGCCCCGCCATGAGCCTCCGCAGCTCCCGGTAATCACAGCTACGCGCCCCTAGGCAAAGCCTAGGGTGTTTCACGTAGATCCTCGAAGCCCTCCCCGTAGGCGAGGGCCTCACAACACCCGCCACAACGCGGGCACCAGCACCCCCAGGAGGCTCACCCAACACCGCGGACACGTAGCTCTCGAAGCCTTCGCCCGCGAGGCCTAGACGCTCAGCCTCAAGCATAGCGTAGACATAGGCCTGCGCAGTGTCAACCTTAGTGACCTGCGCCGTCTTCCCCCTATCGGGGCTAAAGGACTTCCACTCGACGACGACAGCGTACCTGCCCACAGGATCCTCGACTATAACGTCAGCGACGCCCCAGACGTGGAGACGATAGCTCATAAGCTGCTGCTCGGCCAGGACACGGCTCCGGGCGAGAGCCTCCTCCGCCTCCCCGCCCGCCACTGCACGGAACCCGGCCTCCACGAACTCCACGCCGGCCCTTGCAAGCTCCTCCGAGGTGGTGAGTATCTCATCCTCACGTGACTGGTCAATCTTCTCAACATCGATCACACCGTTAGACTTGAGCCACTCGAACGCCTCCCCAACGGCCCCAGCGTAGTCAACACTGCCTCCACCCACGTGCTCACGCAGCACCCTGGGAAACGCCAAGGCGAGAACCAGGTGCACCGCCTCACCCTTACCAGGCAGCACAGAGTGGTAGAACCCACGAACACCCATCGTCTCCCCTAGACGGGCCATGAACACGCACTGGGCGGCAGCGGTCGCGACGCTCCGCGCCTTCACAAGGTGCGCGGTGGCCCCGAGCAGCCGGGCACCGGCCTCCCCGCAGCCAGGCCTCCCAGTCGCCTCCACAAAGAACATCTCAACAAGCAAGACACGAAGCCCCATATAGCACAAGCCGCGACATAAACCCAGTATTAAATACAGCCCAACAACACATCTACACAACAAGCCAAGTCCAAGACATCCCAGGCCACCGGCTACCAAGAAACGCAGAACATATAACAATCAAGACCCGCCGCGGACAAGAGGGCAACAACACCTTGGAGCCACTCATAGCACACTATTACCCAACCAAAGAAGCCGGACAAGAATCGCAGAGAGAGCGAGCCGTTCTCTCTCCACCACCATTCTATCTCCATCTTTGGTGGGCACGCCGCCCCCTAGCAGCAAGCCGCGCCACAATCGCAACCCTCGCAGTAGACGCAAACGGCCCACCAGACAAGAAGTTCATAGAGGAATTCCTCCAAGCCATCAAGCTAGTGCCAGGACTCCCCCGGCCAGCATACAACTACAGCCCGGACCAGGAATGGATAGCCAGGCACAGCCGCGCAAAGAGGGCCACACTCCTAGACCCCTTCGCCGGGGGCGGCAGCATCCCCCTCGAAGCCCTCCGCCTAGGATTCAAGAGGGTCGTAGCCGTCGAGTACAACCCCGTAGCCTACATCATACTCAAAGCAACCCTCGAGTACCCCCTCCGCTACGGCAAGAAGCTGGTAAAAGACGTAGAGTACTGGGCCAAGTGGCTAGTAGAGAACGCCCGCCACGAACTAGCCCCCTACTACCCGCCACATCCCAAGGGACGGCCTACAAGCTACATCTGGGTAAGAGTCTACACATGCTCCGACGGCAAGAAGATGCCAAGCCTCAGCAACCCAATACTCTCAAAAGACAACAAGGTAGCGCTAAAGCTAGAAGGCTTCGACAAAGAAGGCAACCCAGTACTGAAGATAATAAAGGTAAATGATGTAAGCAAGACCAAGGAACAGTACGCCACCATACGCCGCAAAAAGCTACGCTGCCCCACAGCCACCCTCGACTCCAAAGAGCTACAGCGCCAATATCAAGAGGCCATGAAGCAGTGGGAGGAAGAAGGACGCTATGGCTACCACCCAGCAGTCCTAGCAGCCGTCAAGCTAGAAGATGGTAGCTACACAGAGCCAACTCAAGAGATGATAGAAGCATATCGAAAGGCCGAACAGTACCTACAAGAGCACTGGGACGAACTATTAGCAGCGGACCTCATCCCGACAGAACAAATCCCCGAGGGCGAAAAAACCCGCGAAGTACTACTACGTGGCATAGACAGATTCTACAAGCTCTTCAACGCACGTCAGCTACTAGCCCACGCAACTGTAGTGAAGTACATCAAAAAAGCTTATCAAGAGATGCTGAATAAGGGCTATGACGAGGACTATGCAAGGGCCGTTGTAACCTATCTTGCTCTCGGTCACGGTAAGCTTCTGGACTATAATTCTGCTATTACTACCTGGGACCCATACGGCAAAGGATCAATTAACCATACATTCACTCGACATGCATATACGTTTGGCGACGACTTCGCTGAAATGGATCTACTCACTACCATTGCTAGCTTCCACTGGGTGTTCTTTAGCAACACGGGTATCGTGAAGGCTTTGGAGCGTATTGTTGGCCTCCTCGAGGGTGCTGACGGCGAGATTGAGGTTGTTCTTGGTGATGCTGCTGATCCTGCTACCTATGCTGGGATCGGTGGCGTGGACTTTGTTGTTGCTGATCCGCCGTATTATGATAATGTGCAGTATAGTGAGCTTAGTGACTTCTTCTATGTCTGGTTTAAGCGTAGCCTTGGCGAGTTGTATCCGGAGGCGTTTGTGTGGGATACTGTGCCTAAGGATTCTGAGATTGTTGTTAACCGTGCTCGTGGGAGGGATGGGGCGTGGTTTGAGTCGAGGCTGCGGGCTGTGTTTGAGCTAGTGAGGGAGCAGAGTGCTGAGAGGCTTGCTGTGATGTATGCTCACCGGAGTAGTGAGGGTCTCTACGCGATGTTTGGGGCGCTTCTTGGGGCTGGCTGGAAACCTGTTGGTGTTTGGGGTGTTGCTGCGGAGCAGCCTCGTAGCCAGCATATTGTTGGTAAGGCTGCTGCCCGGAGCATGCTTGTCATAGGCGCTGTGCCCAGGGGTGGCGGCTCTGGGTGTTTCTGGGATGCGCGGCTGCAACGCCGCGTCGAGGAGGCTGTCGAGGCTGCCGTGAGGGAGACTCTTGGGCTGGGGCTTGGCCTGGTTGACGCGGTCTTGGCTGGTGTTGGTGCCGCGTTTCGTGTTGCTGGTGAGTGTTGGCCTCTTCGGAGGCTCGAGGGCGGCGTGGTTGGTGTCCGGGAGGTTGTTGACCTTGCTAGCCGTGTTGCGAGCCGGGCTGTGACACGGGAGGTGCTGCGGGCTGAGATCGACCCGCTTTCAACCATGTACTTCCTCGCCAGGGTCGTGTACGGTGAGCCCGACTACGATGAGCTTAGGCGGCTGGGCTATGCTGCTGGGCTGAGCCACGAGGTGTTCATAGAGAGATTCACTAAGGGGCCGAGGAGGAGCCGTGACCGGAAGGTGTACCCGCTGAAGAGGCTCGACGAGATGGACGTGACGCTGAGGCCGGGCTCGCTGGTGGAGGCTCTGGCTGTTGCCGTGCGTAGGTTCCTCGTGGCTGGTGTTGGGGAGGCTTTGGAGGCGCTGCGTGAGGCCGGCTATGGGCTCGACACGGCTGTGTGTCGGTACGTGGAGGCGCTTATGGCTGACAGCGAGGGTGGCGAGAAGAAGGCGCTTCAGGGTATCTACGCTGCATGTGTACAGCGTGGCCTAGCAGGCAAACGCGGCAGCAAGGGCCACGGTGGGGGCTCTGGCGGCCAGCGCTCGCTGGTTGAGTTCCTGGGCAGGAAGTAGCACTCCGTGTACCGCCTAGCCTCATGAGTGTTGTGGTCTGGTACTGGTCAGGGGTGGCTTGTCTTGGCTGGTGGGCGTGCTGGCTGGGTCCCGTTTGAGGAGATCCGGGAGGGGCGTATTACGGATAGTAGCTTCGTGGTGCAGCTCTGGTATGTGCACCGTGGCTGCCCAGGCGGCGGCTGGGACTGTGTCGATGAGCGATACCGTGACCCTGTGAAGTTCTTTGACCGTACTTACTTCTCTGAGGGGTTGCGGCAGGTTCTCGGCAACGTTGTGCGGAGGCTGGTCTACGGGGGCGAGGGTAACGCTGTTGTGCTATTGCACACCGGGTTTGGCGGGGGTAAATCGCATACGCTTCTTTCAATATATCATGTTGCTCGGGGGCTTCGGGAGGCGGCTAGGAGCCGCCGGCTGCGGGAGTTCCTGCGTGAGGTGGGCGTTGAGCCGGAAGAGGCAGGCTTCCGCTCGGCGGTAGCGGTGTTCGACGGGGCTGCTGTGGACCCTGTGCGGCTGCGCGACGTGTACGGGGCGCCTAATGCCTGGGTGTTTATCCTCGAGGAGCTTGTCCGCTCAGCGGGCGCCAGCGAGCTGGCTGAGCGTGTATCTCGTTACCGGAGGACTGCGCCGGGTAGTGAGGAGATTGGGGAGCTTCTTGCCCGTCTCGAGGAGGGCGGGGTCAGGCCGGTTATACTCATCGACGAGATAGCGATGTATCTCCGGAACCTGGAGGTGCGTGGCGACGATGAGGCTCGGCGCGAGGCTGAGGGTCTGAGGATATTTCTCCATAACCTCGCTGTGGCAGTGTCTAACTCTAGGTACGCGGTGCTGGCTATTGCTACGCCACAGCAGTATGAAGGGGAGTCCCAGCAAGTGATAGCCACTCTCTCGGACGTGAAGAGGGTGGCTATGCCGACCTCCATTGTGGGCCGAGGCGATGCCGCCGCCGTGCTCCGAGCTGCTCTTCTAGAGGAGGTTGACGAGGACGCTGCAGCAGCGGTAGCGGAAGAATACGCGAGACTCTACGAGGAGGAGAGGGACCGGTTTCCCGTGGACGCTGCTATGCCAGAGTATCGGCGTCGGATGGTCTCGAGTTACCCGTTTCATCCGTTCCTGGTGGACGTGCTCTACGGGGAGCTGGCGGAGGTCCCTGGGTTCCAGGGTACGCGTGATATACTGCGTATCGTGGCGTGGGCGCTGTACTGGAGGAGCCGGGGCGGCGACACATACGACATGCTTGTCCTGGGTGACCTCGACGCCACTAGGAGGGAGATACTAGACGAGCTCCTCACTAGGAACGAGCTTTTGAAGAAGCTTCGCAATGCTGTGTCTTACGATATAGAGGTCATAGAGGAGATTGATGAGAAGCTTGCCCGTGAGGGGTTGCCGCGTGTTGCTTCGCTCACATACTCGTCCGTACTGGTAAGGAGTGCTGCTGGTAAGCCCTCCCGGCCCGAGGAGGTAGCGCTGGGTGCTGTCACCCCAGTCCGTGGTGTCACCGTACAGCTTGTCCAGCACATGCTGGAGAGCGAGCTCCTAAGGAAGACAGCACACCTCCACCGCATAGACCGGGGCGGCGAGACGCTGTACATGGTCAAGTCTCGCGCCAACATATACATGCTGGTCCACCGTATAGCGGGCGAGATACTTGCTAGGAGCAGGGACCGTGTGTTAGAGAGGCTCCGCAAGGAGATAGGGAAGATAGCGAAGTCCACGGCGGAGTGCAGGATTGTTGTCTGGCCTCGGCATCCTGGCCAGGTGGAGGATACTCCCAAGATTAAGCTGGTGCTACTGGACCCAGAGGAGCCGGCCGTAGCCGCGGGCGGAGGCCGGCTCCTCGGCCTCCTAGAGAGGTTCACCATGTACAGCCAGGCAGGCGCCGGAGCTGCCTACCGGAAGCACAGGAACACTGTGCTCTACCTGGTCCCGGATATGAGGCTATACCGGCAGCTACTCCAGAGCATAGCCAGGCTCATGGCTGTCGAGAGGCTTATGCAGCCGGAGCAGAAGCAGTACTACGGCCTAGAGAAGGCTGACGAGGACGAGCTGAACAGGATGAGGAACGAGCTGATGGACGAGATCGCCTCTGACACAGCTGCGCTCTACACGACGCTCTACTACCCGCTCGAAGCCCGGCCCGACGGCAGTGTGGTCTTCGACAAAGCCGAGCTGGACCCCTCCAGGATCCGGGGCAGCGGCCTCTGGCAGACGGTGCGGGAGAAGCTACGCGAGATAGGCAAGCTAGCCACAGACGTGCCCGCGGAGTACGTGCTAACCGAGATAGTGGCCAAGAGGTATAACGCGCTACGCCGCCCACTAGGCATCGACGAAATAGCCTCAGCGTTCACCGAGGACCCCGGCAGCGTGCTGCTCATAGACCCGGAGAGAGTCGTGAGGGAGAAGCTGGCCAGCCTCGTAGAGCGCGGCAGACTGGTAGCCCTCACCCCCAGCGGCCCTGTCTGCATGAAGAGGCCCGCGCTAGCCAGCAGGGACGTGCGCTTCGCGCCCTGCAGCTCTCCGGAGGCCCGCGAGAGCTGCGTAGTAGAGGCAGGTGACGAGGGCCTCGAATGCCGCCCCAAACCCCCACAGGGCTGTAGGAGCCCTGCATGGGACACCGAGACTAGAACCTGGAAGTGCGCTGAGCAAGCTGGAACGGGAGAGGAGACAGGAGAGACGAAGAAGACCAGCCCCACCCGAGAAATAGGCGAGGCCACAGCTGGGCTACCGAGACAGCCGACCAGGCCGTGGGTACTGAGCTACCAGGGCATCAACCCTTACCGGCTCCGCGAGGAGCTGCTGAAGACAGACCAGCTAGAGCCCGTGGATGCCATTAGCCTCCGGCTAGTACTGAGCGGCGGTGTGGACCAGCAGCTCGTCTCCGGGTTAAAGATACTACTACAGGCTGTGAAGGACATGGCGTCCCGAGGGAGCGGCTACTCCCTAGAAGCCCGTGCTGTGGTGAGGTCAGAGAGCAGAGTATCGAATGTGACTATAGACGCTGAGACCACTAGCATAGAGCAGCTCTACAGAATCCTAGACGTAGCTAGAAGCCTAGGAGGTATAGCCGAGGTACGGCTAGACATAGACCTAAGGAGACGGGAAGGCAAGCCCCTACTACTCCGCGACATAGCCGACGCGTTGAATCGCAAGATGCTAGCCAAGTATCCCGGCCTACAGCTAGAGAACGTGTACATAGAGCTCTCACGAAGCTAGACAAACGCCTCCCAACACAACCCTATTTTCCTCGAGACGAGGGTCACAAGCCAGGACCACTCCCCTGGGGGCTTGAAGGGGAGCGCTTCCTCGCCACCTGCCTCCTTGACGAGCCGGGCGAGCCCCGGGAGCACAAGCACCACACGCGTGCGCTGCGGCAGGCTGCGGATAGTCCAGAAGACTAGCAGCCGCCACCACCTGTCACCCAGGTCAGCACCGTCGAGCAGCAGCACCACCGTGTCAGCACCAGGGCAGCTACCCTTGCATAATAGCCCAGCGGCCTCTGCCACGCTTAGCTCTAGGTAGCCACGGGGGTCGTCGCCGCCTGCTTCGCTCCGGGCATCCTCGAGCGAGCTACAGACGAGCACACTACGCGGCCGCGGACTAGGTTGAAGACACATCACAAGATCCCGTATATTACTCACAATATTGTCCATGTCCCGGCCGCGTTGAGGCCTCCTAAGCCCAGGAGGCCGACCAAGCCCTATGGCCCCGAGATACTCGTCCAGCGTCCGCTGAGCAGTCACGCGCCAGCCCCAATTACAGCTTAGAGACAAGGCGAGAAGACTCGCCTCTGCGATAGTAACACCGGAGGACACTACACTTGTGCGGACTCTCTAGCGACTACTGAGAATGAATGTAGTATTAACTGCTCTAGTTCTAGTTAAGGTTCTGTACTTCTTAAGTGCATTGTTCCTGCTATTCTGCAGACAAGTTCTTTCCATTCCGAGCTCGTCGCGTAGAGCCCACACAACGATATCATCGTTGTGGTTGCTAAGTATCTTTCTCGAAAAAGTTTTATCATCTTATATCTTTACATAGAATCTCTAAAATTCCCCCTGCCTCCATAGGTATGATGCAGGCTTCTTGCCTATCCATATTGCAATGTTGTTCTACAGCATCATATAGCCTATCCCGTGTAGTTTGCTTGAAGTTCCGCTAGGAGCCGTGAGAGGCTCTCGCAGGGTATGGGACCCCATGCTCTCCGCGGTTTTGCCCTGGGCCGGGAGGGTCTAGTGGATAGAGCGACATGGGGAGCCTTGGGGGTGTGCTGAGGGAAAACTGGCTGAGCAGCGGGCGGGGTGCATGGGAGCCGTGAGCTCGGGGGCTTGAGTGCCCATTGTCCCAACTTCTTTGCTGCGTGTGCTAGAGTGGTAGTAGTTTCTTGCCTGTGTATGCTCGGAGTAGGATGTCTGTGGCGAATGCTGCTAGTATTGCTGCTAGTGCTGCTAGGAGGGCTGCGTAGAGGCCTGCGATGCGGGTGAGGCCGGAGCCTAGTGCTGCTAGGAGGGTGAGCCAGGCGTAGTCCATCCAGACGTGGCTGGTGTACATTGCGGCGAAGCCTTTGGGGCCGTTGCTGGCCGCGGCCTGGACGAGGGGAAGCCCGACGGTTGCCCACCAGAGGAGGAAGTAGGGATTG
>Ga0256838_1000393_pt1 | contig 27752 bp, 27 predicted proteins | sample 4571419metaG_FD_185978 | JGI IMG/M metagenome (GOLD analysis project Ga0256838, IMG submission 185978) | Hydrothermal vent microbial communities from Guaymas Basin, Mexico - 4571-419 | ecosystem: Environmental > Aquatic > Marine > Hydrothermal vents | place: Mexico: Guaymas Basin | collected... | reverse complement strand
AATGAGGCTTATTTCTCTGGTGTTAATAATTTAAAATTTGATGAGAATGATATGTTACCTAAGGTGTCACAGGTTTAGATAATAAGGATTTTTATTTAGTGGTCTTGACAATGGGGGACATTATATATCTAGGTCTAAATCGGCTTTTTGCAAGACGCGTCTGCCCCAAAATGGTGGCGTTGGGACGGGTTGGGGTGTTGGTAGTTTTATTTGCTCAAATGGAGGGATAATAACTTTCTTTTTGACTTTCTTTTCGCGTTCTTTCATATCCCCTGCCAAACGCGTATCAAGTCCAATGCTTGGGTCTTCGTTATACTATTTTTAATAAATTAGCTAACGGAAGTAAAATTATCTACAATACCTATTAATGTGTTGTTTGTACTTTTTTGTCCTTCTAAAATTTCTTCTAATAATTTATGATACTTTTTATCAATTTCCAAAAATATATCATATCTTTTTTCTTTAGAAGTATATGTATCTTCTTTTATAATATTTTCTTTCACTAAGAATGTTAAAAGTTTTATTTCTAAGCCATGTAAATTTTTCGTAACCATTCAGCATCACTCCAAAAAACCTCTAATTAGAGTATATTTATGTACTTTTTAGCTTAAACAATAAGCTTTTTCTATATTAATAGTGACTTTTTATTTAAAATAGATATTAGTTTAAGAAAAAATTGTTGTATGCTGAATGGTTACTAATTAATAATATCAAAGATATTATTTAATTTTTTAATTATCTCTTTTTTTACATCAATAAGTTTTTTATTTTCAAAATATGACAATTTGTTATTATCTATATCAATTTTATAATCATAAGTCATCTTTGTTTTTTCATCATAACCAATAATAAAATATTTTGTAGGTATATAATCTTCTATTGTTGTATTTATTAGTCCTGAAAAGTTTCGTAAAAACTTATCCCATTGAATATTATTTTTATCTTCATCCTTTTTACCCCAATGCCATTCTCTTTTAAACTCTATAGATGGTGTTTCTCTCCCATCTGATAAAATTCTATCTAATTGTTTTTTTAATATTTCATCCATATATTAGACTCCCAAATTTTTAAATTATACCCTATAAAAAATGATTAAGTAGCATTCTATTCATAATCTACCTCAAATTTATTACTTAAATTCCATTATAGAATAAATACGCTATAATATAAACATAAAACCAGATAGTAATCCGTTTTAGTCGTTAGTTTGGGAATTTATTATCAAACCACAGCTATCATCTTTCCAGTAGTTTTTGGTCTATTGGACATCACTTAATCTTTTTTGAATAATGTTTTCAATGATAAAACTTTTTTATTCATATCTCTTAGCTTTACCAATTTTACTGTATTATCTTCATACTTTTTTTCAAATACTACAAATATTTCTGTCTTTTTTGTTCTTCTATTTGGCTCTATGGATTTATCTACTTTATCAAAAGAAGAAATAATTTCAGGAATTAAACAAATAAATTCCAAATCTTCTTTATGCCTATTTTTAACATGACGAACATACTCTTCTGTAATAATTACTTCATAAAAATTAAGTGTTAATGGGATAAATTGTTTAATCTTTTGTGCTAACTTCATATCAATTTCACATAAATAAAGTGATTTATTTGTAGAAGAAATACAAGCTTTCTCTACAAAATCACAAATAATTGATTTATCTATCATATTTATCACACCGAATAATAAGACGCATTCCCATGATGCACCACCAACGCCGTCGTACTCTGCTCAGGGTGTATCTGAAAGGTCTCACTTAGTTCTATCCCAAACTCCTCAGGCTTCAACAAGTCAAATATCAAACGGCTTTGTTCCAAATCGGGACAAGCAGGGTATCCGAATGAGTATCTTGCTCCTTGGTATCGGTTCATTCTTACATCTCTTAATGAGCTTCCTTCTTTGTCTGCGATACCTAAATCTAGGCGTATTTGTTTGTGGGCTACTTCGGCTAGGGCTTCGGCTAGTTCTACTGAGAAGCCGTGAACCATATTGTATTCTAGGTATTTTCCTGCGTCGTATAGCTCTTTTTCGTAGACTGAGAATTTAGACCCTGCACTTACACAAGTCAAAGGCATGATGTCGTGGCGTTCGTGGCGAAAGAAATCGCTTAATGCTCGGTGGGGTTTTCTGCCTTGTCTTGGGAAAGAGAATTTGCCGACTGCTTTGTCTTTGACGAGTTCAAAATCGTCTCTTGAGGCATTGGCATCTACATTCCAACCCTGCGTTTCATCAAAAATAAGCAGTTCTTTGTCGTCGCTTCTACATGGATAATAGCCGTAAATAATCGTAGGGTCAAAAAGGTCTTTTTCTATGAATTCTCTTTTGAGCCTTTCGTAGGCAGGATAGACGGTTTTGTCTAAGAGTTCTTTGTATGCTTCTTTGGTCATTCCTTTGGATTTGTAGCCCCAATGAAATTTAATCACTGTGCGTTGATTGACCCAGTTAAATATCATATCTAGGTCTAAATCAGCTTTTTGCAAGACGCGTCTTCCCCAAAATGGAGGGGTGGGAATGTCTTGGGGTGTGGGTAGTTTTATTTGCTCAAATGGAGGGATAATAACTTTCTTTTTGACTTTCTTTTCGCGTTCTTTCATATCTCCTGCCAAACGCGTATCAAGTCCTACGCTATTATCTTCGTTATACTTTTCTATACGGCTCATGGCGATGACTCCATCAAAGGCATCTCTACAATAAAATATCGCTCCTTTGTAGATAGGACGGCAAAAATCATCTACAAAGCTTCGTGTCAAAGCAGCCCCTCCCAAAAGTACAGGAATATCTAATCCCATCTCTGCCATAGTTTCAAGATTATCTTTCATAACGGCTGTAGATTTTACCAAAAGTCCAGACATTCCAATGGCTTGGACGCTGTTGTTTTCTACGGCTTCAAGATAGGTTTCTAATTGTACTTTAATCCCTACATTGATGACTTTAAATCCGTTATTTGAGAGGATAATATCCACAAGGTTTTTACCCACATCATGCACATCGCCTTTGACTGTACCAATGACTAGCGTGGTATCTGTGGCTTTTTCTTGCTTGGTGAGATAGGGGTTTAGATAATCCACCGTGGTTTTCATCGTCTCGGCTGATTGGAGTACGAAAGGCAGTTGCATTTGACCAGACCCAAAGAGTTCTCCAACGACTTTCATCGCGTCTATGAGTATTTCATTGACGATAGTATCAGGGTTTATCTCATGTCTTGCCTCTTCTACGACTGGTATCATGCGTTCTTTGTCGCCGTCTAATAGGAGTTTGGCGATTTTTTCTTCGTAAGACATCGCTTGATATGCTTCATCTGCTCCTTACTATCTGATTTTGATTTTATTTATCTAATCATGCCACTTATTGTATGTTGATTTATTTGCATACAAGATGTATCATTACTCAAAAAAGTAATTCTATGCCCAATAAAAACAAACTCCTCATTCTCTTCGGAAAAAACATATCCAAACTACGAAAAGAAAAAAACCTCTCACAAGAAGCCTTAGCCCAAAAATCAGACCTACACAGAACACATATAGGCATGATAGAACGAGCCGAGAGAAATATCACATTATTAAATATAGAAAAATTAGCCAAAGGATTGGAGGTATCAATAGATGAGTTATTCAGGTTTTGAAAATGAAGATAAGATTATAGAGGCACTTAATGGTAAAAAGATTGATGAGCTAAATATTAATTTACAACAATTAATCAAAGAGAGCTTTAGAAATTATCAAGGAACAATAGAAGCCATCAAACAAGCAGGGCAAAATAAAAGTGATTTAAAAATTACTATTGCCAATGAGTCTCACACTTATTCTATCAAAAAAGGCACAGGCAACAGCATACATCAAGAACCAATTGAACCTTTTTTAGATTTTTTGGCTAAAAATTATGATATTGATGAAAAGATGAAAGATAATTTTAAACTTTTTATTTGGGGTGATGGTACTTTAGATGGAAAAGGAAATATATCAGATAGACTCTCTGCACCTCAATTTAAAAAGAGTTATCCCAAAGTTATTGAAGATATTCAAAACTTTTTTAATGGCATTAAAACCCCTCTTATCAAACGATTTTTAATAGAGGGTGTAGAGTCTAACTCTTCGGCTGAATATGTCTATTATGGTATAGTCGAGAGTGGTGTATGTTGTAAAAGTGATAAGATAGTAGAATGGATAGCTAAAAACAGTTCAAAAGGTGCTATTTCTGTGGGTAAACTCACTTTTCAAGCATGGAATAGAAATATCAATGGTGGCGATAAATCAGAGAAAAAAAGAGGTGTTATCCAACTAAAATGGGGTTCTATCAAAGATGATATAGCAATTATTGCAAATAAAACAAATATGGGTACAAAAGAAGGCACAGCACAAGAGATTAAATTTGTAAAAATCCTCAATCAAAAAATAGATTTAAGCTATTGGCATACTCTAAAACTAGACCCAAATCATCATTATGCCATTAGAGTTATTAGCAAAAAATACGGCTCACTCAATGAGTCAAAAATCCTACCCAAAGCCGATGCTTTTATCGCTCAAGGTCATGTAGATAAAGAATATTTAGATTCTAAAGAGGGTTTTTTAGATGAAAAAGATATGCAAAAATTTAATCTTCAACCCATTAATTATAGTGGTATCTCCATCAAAAGAGCCGACTCAAAACAGTATCAAATTATGAAAATGAGTCCCTCAACCTTTCAAAAACTCTTTGGCTCAAATATCTTGGCAAGTGGTTCATCAATTTATTGTAATAAAGAGATTGAATTTATCAAAAATACCAAACTTTTAGAAGCATGGGGTGTGAGAGAACAAGAGTTTAGAGAGTATTTCAACCAACAAATAAATATAAACCTCATCTCTGTCACAGATGCCACAAGCAAAGAAAATCTAAAGCGTATCAAAACCTTTTCTAATCAAGAAATCGCTAAAATCATAAATACAAATAAAAACATTTCAGATTTTATCTTTTTTGGCATAGGCAATTTTGAAGAGCCTTTTACTGCCCATTCGTTATTTGAACAAGGAGAGTTTAAACCTAATTACATAATCCCATTTACGATAACGACTGGTTCTGGTCGTAGTAAAGGGGTTTATACTTTGGTTTTGAAGCCGAAAGGTTAAAAAATGATAAAATTTAACTTTTTTAAAGCATTAGCAGGAGATAGTATCTTAATTTCAACAGATAATACAAATATTCTCATTGATGGTGGATTTGGAATTACTTATGAGGAACAGATAAAACCCAAATTAAACAGAATAAAAAATGGTTTGGATTTAGTTGTTTTAACACATATAGATGAAGACCATATATGTGGCTTAATTGAAATGATTAAAAATGATAGAAAAAATACAGCCAAAATAAAAAAATTATGGTTTAATTCTATCAAAAGTATAAAAGTACGAAAAAATAAAAATATTTCAGTAAGTTATGGTCAAGGTATTACTTTTGATGACTTAGTAAAAGAGCATAATTTACTTAATAATGAAGTTTTTTTAACCAATAAAGAGAATCCAAAGAAATATATCATAAATAATGAAATAGAATTAAAATTATTATCTCCGTATGAATCTGATTTAAGAATTTTAGAAGAAAAAGAACCTAAAAATCAAAATCCTACAGAGTGTGGAAAATACAAAGCCTCTCAAGTATCAAGTAAATTTGGAAATGATAAACGACCTCCTAATAAGTCAAGTATTGCATTTATCTTGAAGTACAATAAAAGAGAATTTCTATTTTTAGCAGATGCCAATATAGATATTATTAATAGGTCTTTAAAAAATTTGGGTTATTCAGAAGATAATAAATTAAAAATAGAGTTTGTAAAGCTTTCTCATCATGGTAGTTTGGAAAATATTAATAAAGATTTTCTAAAAATCATTAATACAAATAAATTTATAATTCTTACAGATGGTAAGAATAAACGCAATGCTCATCCAAGTAAAGAAATTTTTCCTTTAATTATAGAACATCAAGGAAAAGACAAAGATATAGAGTTCATATTTAACTATGAGGGAATAAAAAATAGAAAACTACAAGAAGCTAAAGAGAATAATATTGATTTATCAAGGTGTGCATTTAAAGTTTTAGCGTATAATACTTTAGAAATATAGGGAGAGAAAGTGGAAGAAGATGAGATAAAAGAGTGTATTGTTAAAATTAAGACAAAAAATTCTCATGGTACAGGGTTCTTTATAGCAAAAAATAAAATTTTAACTTGTTTCCATGTTATTAAAGATGTTTTAGAAAAAGATATAAAAGTTATTTTGAAGGAACAAGAATACTCTGTTGAAATTGTAGATAAAAAAGAAGAATTTGAGATTGATTTAGCCATTTTAAAAGTGGAGGTGGATAATAAAAAATTTGTTAAAATAGATCACCTTACATTAGAGGAACATAAGTTCAAAAGTTATGGTTTTGCAAAGAGTGAATATTTTTCGGAAAATGCTCCTAAAACTTATGATAGAGGACTCGTCCCGTTAACTTTTGATTATGAAGGTAATGAAAAACATTTTATGAAATTTAAAAATGGACAATTTGAAGAAGGTCATAGTGGCTCACCAATTATAAACTTATCTACAAAAGCAGTTTGTGGAGTTCTTAATGCTTCAAGAAATACAAATAGTAGTTTAGGTGGATATGGGATTCCTATTGAGAAACTAGAATTATTAGATAATAAAGGTGTAAAAATGATTAATATAGAAATTGCTATCAAAGAAACAGATACATTGATTAAAAAAGGGAAATTAGTAGAACAATTAGTCTCTAAAATCTTAAAACTTGAAAGTTATACACTCAAAGAACAACTTAGTAACAATGGTAAAAAACAAGAATTTATATACGAAAATAATGAAAATAATATATATATAAATTTTTATGATAAAGAAGAAGTTAAAAAAGAATATATAGAAGGTATTGTAACAAAGCAACTAATAAATGATTATGATAAGGTTTGGATATTAGCTACTAATGGATTAGAGAAGAATGCTGATGAATTGGTTTCTAAATTAAAAACTAAGCAAAACATTATTAATTTTTCACAAAATAAATTATTAGATTTACTCATTTCAACTAAAGTTATTGTTGATATTTCTTCACTAGATAGAAGTCTTTTTAATGATATTAATATAGAAAACAACTCTTTTATTATTTTTTCTGAATATGGTTATTTTTATATAACGAAAATACAAGATAATCAAGCAGAAGGTGTTATTGTCTATGATGCAACAAATGGAAATATAATTAAAGATACAGCAATATTAAATAATTTGTCAAATTTGGATATATCTTTTAAATATTTAGATTTTTATCTTATAGAAAATTTTTTAGAAGATATTATAATGGAACGAGAGTCCCTAAAAATAGATACTAATAAATTATCATTATCATTAAGATATATAAAAAAGTTTCAAAAAAATGCTATAAATTTTAATCATCCATATAAAGAAAATATCCGATTAGAAGATGTATTTATTTATCCTGATTTAGAAATCATTAGTAAAAAAATAAAGGATATAAAAAAATCTTTGGAAATAAACTCTGTAAATTTTACAAATATAGATGAGATTGGACATAGTATCATTTATGGCTCAGCTACATCAGGAAAAACTTCATTTGCATATATGTTACAATTGGAATATGTAAAAAATAAGTATATTCCTATTATTGTTGATGGAAAGAATATTAATAACAATGGTTTTAAAAAAGAAAAAATAGAAAGAAAACTTTTAAAAACTTTTAATAATCAGTATGATGAAAAATTAAATTTTTCTGATTTTAAGAAGTTAGAAAAAGTTATATTAATAATTGATGACTTTCATTATACTTTTAAAAATGATGATTATAAAGTATTATTTATTAATAACTTGATAAGTTTGGGTTATAAACATATGTTGTTTATTGCTGATGAATCATTATTATTAAAGTCAACAACAGAAGGAAAGTTATCAGAAGCATTATTAGACTTTCATCATTTTAAAGTTTTACCATTAGGTCATAAATTACGAAATGAAGTAATTAAAAAATGGGTTTCTCTCGGTCGAGAATCAGAAATAGATAAAAATGACTTATTGCATATTGCACGAGAAAAAGAAAAAATTATTAGTTCAACGGTAGGATACAACCTTGTTCCAGCATATCCATTGTATATATTAACTTTATTACAATCGATGGAAGCAAATAGTAGAAACTTAAATGAAAATAGTTCATATGGGCATTATTATAGTTTTTTGATTATGCAATATCTTAGTAGTGATAATACAATGGAAGAAAAAGATATTACAACAGTATATGGATTTCTATCAGCCTTAGCTTATAAATTTTTAAAAGAACAACAATATACAATTACAGAGCCTGAATTATTAGGCTTTTATGGTGATTATCGTAAAGAAAAAAAATTTACACCTTCTTTTGATGTTATGCAAAAAGTAATTCATACAAATATTTTAATAAAAGATGATAATAATGGATATAAGTTTTCTCATGAATACTTATATTATTATTTTGTTGCAAAATATTTGGCTAATAATATTAATAATCCTGAGATTGTAGATTTAATTCAAAAAATGTCAGATAGAATGTATAGAGTAGAATTTGCAAATATTATTATGTTTTTATTGCATCATTCTCCACAAAATTTTATACTTGAAATATTAATAGACAAGACAAAGCAAATATTTAAGGAAATAAAAGAGTTTACATTTTCAATAAAAGAATTAGAAAATATAAATAAATCTTTAAAAAAAGAAAGATTACAATTAGAAGATAAAACTGTTGAAGAAGCTAGGGAGGAAGAGTTAGAAAAGGAAGAACAGCATTATCATGTTACAAAAAAAATTAATTCAGAACAAGAAAATGAGTATCCTGATTATGATGAAGAGATAGAAGAATTAGATACTTTTTCAGAATTAAATTTAGCATTTAAAATGATTGAAATATTAGGACAAATAGTTAAAAGCAACTCTAATTTAGATGGAGATTTAAAATATAAACTCATAGACGAAGCATATAAAGTTAGTCTGCGAACTCAAGGTAAACTTGTAAGCTTTATAGAAACAAATCATAGCTTATTACTTGAAGAAATTAAAAATATTATTGAAAGTAAAAACTATATTTCAGAACATGAAAAAAATGAAATTGCAGGAGAAATGGTTTTTGCAATGGTTTCTTCTATCTCTAAAGGAATTATTAGCAAAATAGCAAAAGCTGTTTCATCTGAAGAACTCACAATAATATATAAAGAGATTAGAGAGTCTGATAATGATAATCTTGCTATAGAATTAATTGACCAAGCAATTATCTTAGATTTTAAAAGTGGATTAAAAGTTAGAGAAATTGAGAAAATGCATAAAAAATTAATGAATGATAATAATACTTTACCAGACTTTATACTAAAAAAACTTGTATTAGAACATTTGTATATGTATCAAACAGAGATATCTGTAAAACAATCAATATCTACTAAATTAGGATTAGATGATGCTTCACGAAGAAAAGAACAGATAAAAGCTAGTAAAAAATAAAGGGACTATAAAAGTTTAATTATTCCCCTAGCCAACCCCACCAAAACAGGCACACTCACACTATTCCCAATCTGCTTATAACTTTGAGCCTTATTAGGCTCTATTTTATAGCTATCGGGAAAGCCTTGAATCCTCAAACACTCACGCGTAGTAAGTTTTCTCATTTGATTAACCAATACGGGTACATTATTGCCACCCGTTCCCATTTTGGCTGTTAGGGTTGGGGATAGACTATCGTATCTAAAAGTAGCACGAGACTTTCTTATTTCGTAGGCTAGTAGTAGAGGATTGTCTTTTATTTCGTTGTATTTTTTATGCTCTTTTAGATTGTGTTTTACATTAAATTTTGCAATATCTGATATTTCAGAACCTATTGGGTTTTGGTCTAATATACTGTTTAAATCTACTTTTTTATCTAGTTTATCAGGGAATTTAAACTCTACTTCTTTGTCTTTGAAACCTATGATATAAATGCGTTCTCTGTTTTGTGGTACACCGTAGTCTTTGGAGTTTAGGACTTGATAGAATACTTTATAATCTAGCTTTTTTTCCAATGTTTCCAAGATGACTTTTAGGGTTTGTCCTTTGTCGTGGCTTGTGAGACCTTTGACATTTTCAAGTATAAAAGCTTTGGGTTGTTTGGCTTGTATGATGCGTTCTATGTCAAAAAATAGTGTGCCTCTTGTGTCACAAAAACCTTTTCTCTGTCCTGCTATGCTAAAAGGTTGGCAAGGGAAACCTGCACATAAAATATCAAAATCAGGTATCTCTTTGGGGTCTATTTTTGAGACATCTTGCAGGGGATAATCTCCAAAGTTTGCTTCATAAGTGCTACACGCGTGTTTGTCTATATCAGCAGAAAAGACACACTTTGCACCCACAGACTCAAAGGCTAATCTAAAGCCACCAATACCCGAAAAAAGGTCTATAAATTTTAGCATTTAGGCTCTTTTATGGGGAGAGGTTCTAAGTTTAGACCTTTAAGCAGATGTACGATGGTATCTACATTAAAGGCATTTCCTATCATCTTGTAGCGTTGGGCGTTGCTACAAGAGCTTGTATAGTTATCAGGGATTTTTTGTAGGCGTTCGGACTCTAGGGGTGTAATTTTACGAATACGACTACCATCAAAAATCTTGGTAGTATCGGCACGAGCTAAGATAGTTGGGGATTTACTTTTGAGTGAATAGACTCGTCTTTGCCTTTCGTGGTCGTTGATGATGGTTTTGGGTACATCAAAGAGTTTGACTATGCCATCTTTTGAGGCTAATTTATTTTTGGATATATTCTCACTTACAAACTCTTTGAGACCTACTTTATCAAAAAAATATTTCTCTTCTACATTTTTTTCTACGATATGAGAAAGTACCTCTTTATGATGGGTATTAGGGATTTGAGGAAAGTTTATATTTGTCCAATAATATCTAGGGCGTGATTGAGCAGAAAAAAGCGATGAATTGAGTTCAATAAAATCTACACCAACCATTTCACTCATAAGATTACCCCATTTATTTTTGACATTTTCTAATAAAAAATATTTGGGTTGGAGTTCTTTATAAAGGCGAATATATTCATAAAAAAGTCTTGATTTTTCACCTTTTAGACCTAAGCCATTTTGGGCATTACTCAAATCTTGACAAGGACTCCCACCAATAAGTAAATCTATCTTGGGTAAATCCGAAGCTTTTATCTCTTTGACATCTCCTAAGTGAATTGTACTAGGATAATTCTCTTTTGAGACTTGTATGGCAAATTTATCTACTTCTGAGGCATAGTAGTTTGTAATAGGGATATTGAGCTTTTCTAATGCTATTCTTGCACATGATATGCCGTCAAAGAGGCTTAGTATGTTCATTGATTCTATCCCTAAACCGAATAATAACTAGCATTCCCATGATGCACCACCAACGCAGTCGTACTCTGCTCAGGATGTATCTGAAAAGTCTCTGATAGTTCTATGCCAAACTCTTCAGGCTTCAACAAGTCAAATATCAAACGGCTTTGTTCCAAATCGGGACAAGCAGGGTAGCCGAAGGAGTATCTTGCTCCTTGGTATCGGTTCATTCTTACATCTCGTAATGAGCTTCCCTCTTTGTCTGCGATGTTTAAGTCTAGGCGTATTTGTTTGTGGGCTACTTCTGCTAGGGCTTCGGCTAGTTCTACTGAGAAGCCGTGAACCATATTGTATTCTAGGTATTTTCCTGCGTCGTATAGTTCTTTTTCGTAGGCTGAGAATTTAGCCCCTGCACTGACACAAGTCAAAGGTATGATGTCGTGGCGTTCGTGGCGAAAGAAATCGCTTAATGCTCGGTGGGGTTTTCTGCCTTGTCTTGGGAAAGAGAATTTGCCGAATGCTTTGTCTTTGACGAGTTCAAAATCGTCTCTTGAAGCATTGGCATCTACATTCCAACCCTGCGTTTCATCAAAAATAAGTAGTTCTTGGTCGTCACTTCTACATGGATAATAGCCGTAAATAATCGTAGGGTCAAAAAGGTCTTTTTCTATGAATTCTCTTTTGAGTCTTTCATAGGCAGGATAGACGGTTTTGTCTAAAAGTTTTTGATACTCTTCTTTGGTCATGCCTTTGGATTTGTAGCCCCAATGAAATTTAATGACTGTGCGTTGATTGACCCAGTTAAATATCATATCTAGGTCTAAATCTGCTTTTGTTAAGACGCGTCTTCCCCAAAATGGAGGGGTGGGAATGTCTTGGGGTGTTGGTAGTTTTATTTGCTCAAATGGAGGGATAATAACTTTCTTTTTGACTTTCTTTTCGCGTTCTTTCATATCTCCTGCCATACGCGTATCAAGTCCAACGCTTGGGTCTTCGTTATATTTTTCTATTCGGCTCATGGCGATGACTCCGTCAAAGGCATCTCTACAATAAAATATCGCTCCTTTGTAGATAGGACGGCAAAAGTCATCTACAAAGCTTCGTGTCAAAGCAGCTCCACCCAAAAGTACAGGAATATCTAATCCCATCTCTGCCATTGTTTCAAGATTATCTTTCATAACGGCTGTAGATTTTACCAAAAGTCCAGACATTCCAATGGCTTGGACGCTGTTGTTTTCTACGGCTTCAAGATAGGTTTCTAATTGTACTTTAATCCCTACATTGATGACTTTAAAGCCATTATTTGAGAGGATAATATCCACAAGATTTTTACCCACATCATGCACATCGCCTTTGACTGTACCAATGACGAGCGTGGTATCTGTGGCTTTTTCTTGCTTGGTGAGATAGGGGTTTAGATAATCTACGGTGGTTTTCATCGTCTCGGCTGATTGGAGAACAAAAGGCAGTTGCATTTGACCAGACCCAAATAGTTCTCCCACGACTTTCATCGCGTCTATGAGAATTTCATTGACGATAGTATCAGGGTTTATCTCATGTCTTGCCTCTTCTACGACTGCTATCATGCGTTCTTTGTCGCCGTCTAATAGGAGTTTGGCGATTTTTTCTTCGTAAGACATCGCTTCATAGGCTTCATCTGCTCCATCGTCCTCTATGACGGCATCGGCGAAATGTTCTATAAATTTAAACAGCGATTGGTCATCAGGAGAAAAAAGCACTTCTTCACAAATGGCACGGTCTTCATCACTCATTTTGGCTAGAGGTACGATGTGTTTGACATTGATAATGACCGTGGTTAGTCCTGCTTTCAAACAATGGTGTAAAAACACAGAGTTCAAATAGCGTCTCGCATTAATCGCCAAACCAAAAGAGATATTAGAAAGTCCCAAAGTAGAACCCACTTCGGGGTGTCTGATGTGTAATTCTCTTATGGCTTCAAGCGTCTGTATCGCTGCGTCACGGTATTCTAAATCCCCCGAACCTACTGTAAAAGTAAGCAAATCAAAGATAAGGTTTCTAGGGTCAATTCCATGAGTATGAACTGCCATATCATACATTCGTTCGGCTTGGGCTACTTTGTCTGCTGTGGTTTTTGCCATACCTATTTCATCAATGGTTAGACAAACCAAAGCTGTACCAAATTTTTTGCTTAGTTTACAAATATCATGAAACTTCTCTTCGCCATCTTCAAGGTTTACAGAGTTGATAATCGGCTTCCCACCAATACATTTTAGCCCCTCTTCCATCGTATGAACGCGTGTGGCATCTGGCATAAGAGGTAGAGGGATTTTTTGGTTATAAAGCTCCATAATGGCTCTCATATCCACAGCTCCATCACGCCCTGCGAACTCCACATTCACATCCAAACAATGTGCACCATCGCGTACTTGGGCTTGACCTACAGTAAGCGTACCTTCATAATCAGAAGCGATAATAAGCTCTCTAAACGCCTTTGACCCAGTGGAGTTAGAACGCTCTCCAATAAGCAATGGAGCAGGTTCTTGAAAGAGTTCGGTGGTATTAAAAAGTGAGGCTATAGAGGGTTCTATAAAACCTGTTGGGGCTTTTGGGATTATATTTTCAAGAGCTTTTTTAAGTGCTTGAATATGTTGAGGAGTCGTACCACAACATCCTCCCAAAAAGCTCACACCGTCAAAATCTGTAAACTCTAGTTGCTTGGCTGTAAACTCCTCAGGGTTCATCGGATAATAGGTATATCCTCCTCTATTTTGAGGCAATCCTGCGTTAGAATGCACAGAGATAGGAAACTTACAGAGTTCAGATAATGTACGCAGATGCTTCTTGACTTGGTCTGGCCCTGTTCCACAATTGAAACCCAAAGAGAGTATATCAAAAGGCTCTAAAATCGTCACAATCGTATTGGCATCTGTTCCAATAAGCATAGACCCACTTAGCTCAATGGTTACAGAAACCATAATAGGCAAAGCCACACCTCGTTCTGTATTGGCATCTTGACAAGCATGAAGAGCCGATTTAATCTGTAAAGGGTCTTGACAAGTCTCTAGCAAAAAGACATCACAACCTCCATCAATCAGCCCCAAAGCACAGATTTTATAACCCTCATACATCTCATCATAATGTATATGCCCTAGTGAGGGTAATTTTGTTCCTGGTCCTATTGAGCCTAAGACAAAACGAGGTTGCTCTTTGGTGCTATACTCATCACATATCTCTTTGACAAGCATTGCACCCTTTTTACTTAGCTCATAGGCTCTCTCACCCATATTATATTCATCAAGTACCCACGGCATCGTACCAAAGGTATTGGTCTTAATCATATCAGCCCCTGCCATTGCATAGCGTTTGTGTATGCGTTTGAGAAGCTCTGGAGCTGTGTCTATCAGAAGCTCATTACAGCCCTCTTGGTCTTGCCCCTTATCACATATCCACGCTTCACTAGGTACTTCCAAATCTTGTATCTGCGTACCCATCGCCCCATCAATAATGAGGAATTTTTCTTTGATAAGTGACTGTATTGTATTGGTTATTGACATCTTATGCCCCTTTGTCTTAATGGCGTAATTGTAGCAAAGTATGTCAAATATTAGCCTTTCTTTTGATGATTTTCTATCATCTCTATCAATTGATTGGCACTCTCTTCGTACATATCAAATATTTTATTGACACCTGCTAAAAATAGTTTTCTATTGTCTTCTTTACTATCTGAGAGTGTAATTATCTTATCTTCAAAACCATTGGCTCGTAAGGTAATGCTATAGTAGACATTTATCGCTTCTTCATTCATGGCACATACAGCAATTGTATCTGATAACAGAGGAATATTCTCTTGATGCGTTGTGATAAGTTTTTGTATTTTAAAGCCATCATTACGTGCATTTTGTATACGTTCTTCATCTACATCATAGATATATATCTCTATATTGGCTTCTTTAAGTGCTTTACAAATATCTCTACTCTTGTGCGTATATCCTAAAAAGGTAATGCTTTTTTTCTCTTCTTGGCTATGTTTATAGAGATACGTAAAAGCTTTTTTGGATACTACGGCGTAAGGTTCTACTGTCCCATCTACTTTAGTAGCACGGTATTGTGCTTTGAGTGCAATATGATTGATACGGCTATAAATGATAGGTTTAACATAAACACTTTTGGCATTGAGGATAAAATAGATATTATCTATATCTGAACTGGTCAGGGTTAGCATCGCAATGATATTGTCCCTTTGACATAAAGTAGCAATCAGCTTGGCACTCGACCCATCAGCATGGATTACTTTATATCCATCATGTAAAGCTTCACTGGCTTTGCTTTCATTATTTTCTATGATAAGAGGTACATATAAAGGATGACTTTTTAATTTTTTGCTAATTGTTCTACCTAAATGTCCATAGCCATTGATGAGGATGACATTTTTCATCTTACTCACATGGTTGATACTGTCTTGATTACGTAAAGTATCAAAACGTTCAGAAAAAGCAGATACCATTACCGAAGTCACAAATGAAATCATTGCAATACCAAAGATAATACCAAACATAGATACCACTTTGCCTATCTCTGTCACAGGTGAAATGTCACCATACCCTACTGTAGAGATAGTGACCAATGCCCAGTAAAGTGCATCAAGATATGAGGTCAGATTATCGTTGATTCCAAATTCTAAGAGATAAAAGATAGACCCAAATGTAAAGGTAATACCAAAAAGTGTATAGCCTAAAAAGATAAACTCAAAACGTTTTTTAAGCAAAGCATCAAACAAACTAGAAGCCCCATGCATGTAGTGATAAAGCTTTAAAAGTCGGACGATTCTAAACTCTGGAAATATTGCAATGAAGTCTATCAAAGCAGGAAGTGAAATCATATAGCGTAATTTTATTTTGATGACATACCAATAGATATTATCTATCTCTTTATGCTTAGCTACAATAAGTTTATGTATATCATGGCTTGTCCAAAAACGTAAGATATACTCCATTGCAAACATGACCGTCACAAAATAAAAGTCTAATGCTAAAAGCCATGGAGATATTTTGCCCGATTTATCTAAGATAAGTATAGAGATAGAAATGATAATGAGCAGTATCATAAAGGTATCAAAATACTTTTTATAGGGAGATTGTACATCATCTAACAATGCACGAAAAAAAGTCTTTTTCTTTTGGTAAGAAGTAGAATTTTCTAATTTTTTGGAGAAACTTAATAAAGTATTTTGCATGATTTCTCCTTTATAATTAACCCAAACGATCTTTAAGTAGCTCGTTTACTTTGCTAGGATTAGCAGCACCTTTAGAGGCTTTCATCGTTTGCCCGACAAAGAAGCCAAAGAGTTTCTCTTTACCCCCTTTATATTGCTCTACTTTATCACTATTATTTAGAAGGATTTTATCAATAATAGCCAAGATAGCACCATCATCACTCACTTGTGCAAGACCTAATGTATCTATCAACGCCACAATATCACGGCTTTCATTTAGCATCATATAATCAAGTAGCTCTTTGCCACCTTTTCCGGAGATAGTACTGTCAGATATTTTAGCAACAAGTAGCCCTAATGTCTGTGCATCAATAGGCGAGTTCAAGATAGCAAAACCAGCTTTTTTGAGACGACCCAATAGCTCTGATGTGAGCCATGTAACTGCTGTTTTAGGTGTAGCACCTTGTGCTAACATAGCTTCAAAGTAATATGCCATCTCTTTGTCTGAAGTAATCACACGTGCATCATCTGATTTGATACCCAACTCTTCTACATATCTTTTAATCTTAGCATCGGGGAGTTCTGGCATCATTTTGGCTTCATCTATCATCGTTTGTGTAACGATAAGTGGACGCAAGTCTGGGTCTGGGAAATAACGATAATCAGCAGCTTCTTCTTTGCCTCTCATTGACTTGGTTATGCCTTTTTCTACATTCCAAAGACGTGTTTCTTGATTCACTTCTGTTTCATACACACCATCTTCATAGGCTTCTGTTTGACGCTGTACTTCATAGGCAATCGCTTGTGCTACAAATTTGAATGAGTTGATATTTTTTATCTCTACACGTGTACCAAATGCTTCTTGCCCTTTGGGACGAATTGAGACATTGACATCACAACGAAATGACCCCTCTTGCATATTGGCATCAGAAATATCAATATAACGTACCATAGAATGCAATTTTTTCAAATAAGCTACGGCTTCGTCAGAGTTTCGCATATCAGGGTCTGATACGATTTCGAGTAAAGGTGTCCCTGCACGATTGAGGTCTACCTTAGAGTGGTCACCCTCGTGCATATTTTTACCTGCATCTGCTTCTAGGTGGGCTTGTGTCATACCAATACGCTTTTGCGTACCATCTGCCAAATCAATAAAAACTTCACCCTTCTGGACGATAGCTTTGGTGAGTTGCGTAATCTGATAGGCTGTTGGGCTATCTGGATAAAAATATGATTTTCTATCAAAATAAGAAGTATGATTTACATTTCCATTGATAGAATATCCCAATCTCATCGCTTTGACTGCTGCTTCTTGATTGACTACAGGCAAAGCACCAGGGAGGGCTAAACAAGTAGGACAGGTATTAATATTTTGCTGTGCTGCAAATGAGGTAGGACAAGCACAAAAGAGCTTTGTTTTGGTATTAAGTTGTACGTGGACTTCCAGACCGATGACGGTTTCAAACATAAGGTGTTCCTTGCTTAGATAAGTAAAGATATTATAGCCATTTGGTTATTTAAGGGAGTTTATGAAGCGAGATATTCTTACTCTTTTTCTAGTAATTTTTCTAGTAATTTTGTCTGTTTAGTAAGCTCTAAATAGTTCTCTTGACTGACAATAAAATGTTCCAAAAGTAAAACGATAGCCAATCCAGGTAAAGCACCTATAAGAAAAGCGACAATAGAATAAAAAAAAGATTCTTGGTAGTAGGCAAGAAAGGAGTAAATAGCACCTAAAAAGGCTGTAGCCCAAGCTACGCCCAAAAGAAAATTAACCACAAAATAAAGTATTTTATCTTTTAATCTCATAGTTAAATAACTCTATAGGCTTAGTGGCTCTCATCAAGTACAATAGCACCTGCAAGATATACATACGTAAGAATCATAAAAACAAAAGTTTGTAAGAATGCCATAAACGTAAGCAATACAAGTGGAGTAATAGGGATAAGCCATGGCACTAACATGAGAAGAACCCATAAAAACAAGTCATCTCCCTTAATGTTACCCATAAGTCTAAATGCAAGTGAAACGATACGAGAAGTATGTGATACAAATTCAATTGGGTACATCAAAAGTGACATTGAGAACTTAGCTACAGGGTGCATATCTCCTAAGTGTACAAAGTTTTTGAAGTATGTAAATACACCTTGTGCTTTGATACCTTCATAGTTATAGTATAAAAATACGATAAGTGCCAATACCAATGTTACATTGATATTAGAAGTAGGAGACTCAAACCCTGGGATAATACCAATAAGGTTACTCACAAGTACAAACAAACCAAGTGCTGCGATGAGAGGCAAGTACTTACGTGCATGTTCTTCACCCACCACATCTTTACCCATAGCAATCACACCTGCTAGGAATGTTTCCATAACATTTTGTGTACCTGTAGGTACTGCTCTTAGACTTTTTGTAGCCATTTTAGCAATTAGGATAACAATAATTGCTACCAATATCAAATGTATTCCCATCAAAATGGCAACATGATCTGGATTATTATGATGTAGACCTAGTAGCCCACCGATATAAGTATAAATACCTTCCATTTAAAACATCCTCTTGTATAAAATATTGTGAGGATTATACCTATTTTGTACTTAAATATCTCTAATTAGACCTTTAAAATGTAAAATTTTCGCCCAAATAATATTTACGTACATTAGGATTGTTTTTTATCTCATCACTTGTACCTTTGGCTAACATTTCTCCATTTCGCATGACATACGCTCTGTCACAAATATCTAATGTTTCGCGTACATTATGATCCGTGATAAGAATACCCATATCAAGCCCTACCAATTGTTTGATAATATTTTGTATATCTATCACAGCGATAGGGTCAACCCCTGCAAATGGCTCATCAAGAAGTAAAAATTTGGGGTCACCCATCAAGGCTCTAGCTATCTCTACACGTCTTCGTTCTCCACCACTAAGACGGATACCAATACGCGAACGAATCGGCTCAATATTAAATATCTCCAATAATTTTTCTATACGTGTAGTAATGACTTGTTTATCCAAACGCAAGGCTTCCCCTGCGATAAGTAGATTTTCTTCTACGGTGAGGTCTTTGAAGATACTTGACTCTTGGGGTAAGTAGCCTATCCCTAGCTTCGCTCGTGAACTCAAAGGTAAATGTGTGACATTTTCACTGTCTAAAAATACTTCTCCATCGGTTGCATCTGTTAGACCACAGACCATATAAAAAGAAGTTGTCTTTCCTGCTCCATTAGGTCCTAGTAGTCCTACTATCTCTTTGGAATTGACCAACAAAGAAATATCGTGTACAATTTGTGTTTTTTTAATTGTTTTGGAAAGTTTTACTGCTTCTAGTGTATGCATGATGTCTCTATCCTATATATTCTACTATTTTCACTTGATATTATATCAATACTCTGTACATGATAGCCAACACTTCCTAAAAAGGTCTTAAGTCTCTCTCCACCCCACTCTATGATGTGCCATCCCTCTTTTTCGAACTCTTCAAAAAGCCCCATTTGCATAAATTCTTCATACTCCAAACGATACAAGTCATAATGATACAAAGACCCACCATCAGCACAAAGATAACACTGTTGCAAAGAAAACGTAGGAGATGTTACATCCGATTCAATCCCTTTGGCTTTGGCTATGGCTTGTGTGAGTGTGGTTTTACCTGAGGCTAAGTCACCTGAGAGAAAGAGTATCGTATCACGAGGGAGTCTCTTCTTTAGATACGATACCACTGTATCAAGTTGAGATAAAGAGGCTTTAATTTCTTTCATCTTATGAAGATGCCAAATCATGACTCATTTTGCTCATAAAGTCCAAATGTTGTATGGTCTTAGCCGAGTCTAACTGTGCTTCTACCCTCTCTACAGCTTCTTGTATATCTCTTACATTCCCATCGACAAAGAGTGCAAAAGCTGTGTTAAGTACCACGATGTCTCGTTTTGCTCCACGCTCTTTGCCTGAAAATATATCTCTTGTAATCTGTGCATTAAACCTAGCATCTCCACCCAGTATTTGCTCTTTTGCTGCTAGATTAAAGCCAAATACCTCAGGATTTATTTCACCTTCTAAGATACGCCCAGACTCTATATATGCAAAAGAGGTACGACAGGCTAACCCTATCTCATCCATGCCATCTTGACTAGATACCACAAAAGCTCTTTGGGTATCCAATGCCACAAGAGCTTCTGCCATACGTTTGATATAAGAGCTATCAAATACACCCAAAAGATATTTTTGAGGCGAAGCAGGATTGGTCAGTGGTCCTAAGATATTAAAAATCGTACGATGTGCTATTGATTTACGAATAGGCATGATATGCTTCATTGCAGGATGATGGTCTGTAGCAGGGAAAAAGCAAAAACCAGTCTCTTCGAGCATTTTAAGTTTATGGTCTATACTTAGATTTAGGTTTAAACCCAAAGCTTCTAGTACATCTGTAGCCCCAGAATTTGAAGTGATACTTCTATTGCCATGCTTGGCTACTACATGCCCCATGGATGCAAGTAAAAGTGCTACAGTAGTAGAGATATTGAAGCTACCACTTTTATCGCCCCCTGTGCCTACTATATCTATCGCTTTTTCTCTTAGTGTCTCTGATAGATTGAGGGTAAGTGAGTACTTTCTCATCACAGAGGCAGCGATAGCAATCTCTTCTGCACTTTCCCCTTTTTCATATAAATCTATGAGAAATTTACGTGCATCTTCTGTAGGCATTTTGTTTTCAAATAGGTCTTCAAATTGTGCGTGTATAGACATTTACAGCTCCTTTACATAATCCTCTTTTTTACTCTTAGGTATCGTTTTGGTTGTAGGTATCTGTAGCACTTCATAATGCCTTGCCCCTTTTAGATACTCAATAGTCACCTTATCCCCTACCTTCACATCTTTGGAGGCTTTGGCTTTCATACTGTTGATAAATACCACGCCAGACTTTAGCATATCTGTAGCAATCGTACGACGCTTCACGACATTTACAGCCGATAACCATTTATCTACTCTCATACTCTTTCCTTTTACTATTTATTGTGCAAACATATCTTGAGCAATCTTCGCTTCCATGACACCTTTCATAGTAAGCCCTCCACTTTGGGAAATATACTGCTCTTTTTCCAATATACTAAAGACATCTTGACACTCAGGCATCGCAAACATACCCGTCTCAATTAGCATGTTTTGAACATCTTTGAGCGTCTCAGTTGGCTCTTTTTTCATAATAGCCAAAAGACATACACGTTCTACTACATTTTCTTCATTCATTAATGCAAGTCTTCATTCAGTACAACTTCTCTTGTACTTCTTCTTACGATAAGTTCGCCAGAAGTAGAGTCTTGACGAAAGTGAAGACCATTCAGCCCTTGAAGCTCATCGGCTCTAAACAGTGCTTTTTCTGCCAATGATGCTTGTGGGTTTGCTTCTTTTATCTTCGTTAATTCTTCTGAAGAGATACTAAGTTTTGTCCCTGCAAATATCGCCACACCACCATCGATGATACAGGCATCACCAAGAGGGATACCACAGGTAGAGTTTGCACCCAAAAGTGTATTTTCTCCAATACTAATAGGGTTACCATCTGTGCCAGAAAGTACACCTAAGATACTAGCACCCCCACCCACATCAGAACCAGCACCCACGATAGCAGAAGAGGAGATACGCCCTTCTACCATTACAGCACCTAATGTTCCTGCGTTAAAGTTAATGTATGATGCCCCTGGCATAACAGTCGTCCCAGCTGCTAGTTGAGCCCCCATACGTACTTTAGACGCTTCTAAAATACGTGTATTATCAGCAGGAATTATATGTTGTAAATAGCGTGGAAATTTATCCACAGCATCCACAGTAGGATAGGTACCATTGAGTTTCATCTCTATTTCATTGTCTCTTAGATAGTCAAGTTCATACGGTGTATTGCCTACCCATGCCACATTAGAAAGGATACCAAACGCTCCATTTAAGTTGACCGTTCTAAGTGCTACCTTCGCTTGAGAAAGTGCATAAAGTTTGAGATACACAGCCTCTACAGAATGGGCATTTGCATCTTCAAACAAAAAGACAATTCTAAAATTTTTGCCTATATCTTCCATATTTGCCAATGCTTTAATCACTTGTACATTTTTGTGAGCCTCACCCGTAGCCTCTGCCAAATATGGATCAAATACAGCCATCGCATTTTGAACAAAATTATCATTGATAGTCGCTACAAACTCCGACCCAGAAAAGTCTACTGTACATTTAGCCTCTTGTAATGCCTTGATAAACACAGCAGCTGACCCAAAGTTCTCATTCCAATTAATCAGCCCAAAGTTAGCTTGTAAAATCTTATCAGCATTCTTCTGACCTCTATCCACACGTGCGATACCAAATGCCATCGGCTCTTTATACCCTACTTGTGAAGTAACCTCTGCTACCAATGCCTTAAATGCCTCTGTTGATTGTACTGTCTCAATTGCCATGGAACACTCCTATATAATTATTAAAAGGATTATACTTGATTTTGTTTAACATTTTGTATTATCTAAGGTGTGATGGGTAGAAAGAGGACAAGCGTAAAACAAAGTAACTCAAAATTTTGTTCTTTAGCTAAAATACTTAAATAACAACAAATATATTTTTACCACCTTCATACCTATATTCAAAGTCCATAGCATGTTTACGAAGTATGGCATTGACAATATACAGCCCTAGACCAAAGCCTTCACTCTCATTTTCTTTACTAAAGGCTTCGGTGTAATAAGACAAAGACTTCTGTAAGGCTTTGCCTTCACTGATAAAAGAAATCGTCTTTTTATCTATGCGTATCTCTATATTTTTACCGTATTTATAGGCATTTTCTATAAGATTTTTAAAAACAATACGCATAGAAGCAAAATCTACTTCTAGTATCTCGTCTGAAATATTACTAGGAATAGGTGTATCTAAATAGAGTAAATCACAGGCTTCATCTATCAATTCTTGAATGCGTATAGGTTTGTTGAGAAGTGCATAATTGCCTGAGCCAAATTGCTCCATCTGTGCTAACTCTTTGAGCAATAGTGACAAGCGTGTAAAAATAGAATCTAACATCACCTTGGTTTTAGGTTCATCCACGAGTTCTACCAAAATCTTGCCCTTGGTGACGGGGGTATTGAGTTCATGAAAAAGATTACGGATAAAAAGCTCTCGTGAGGCTTTGAGATTTTCTACCTTTTTTATAGTGTCATAAAAAGCATTGGTTGCTAAAGAGACTTCATCTTTTTTGCTAAGATACTGATAATGAGGCAAACCACCCTCTCCATAGTAGCGAATATCTTGTTCTAGTCTTTTTAAGGGTACAAGGCTTCGTCGCAAAGAGAGATACATCAACACAAGCATAGACAAAAACCCCAATAAAACCAAAATAAAGAGTAAAAACTTACCAATAAAAGTCTGTTTGTCTTGAAGTAAGAGATTCATTTTACCTAATTTTAGATGTAAATACCTCTGCCCTTTATAGCTCAATAATATTCTCTTTTTTGCTCTTACTTTGCGTTGAGTAGCATAAAAAAGCACCTCTTTTTTGAATGCCCCATAAATAGGTTTCAATTTAAACTCTTCTAAAAGAGCATGAGGTATCTGCTGTGTTGTGCGTATCTCTTTAGATATAAGCCTAGCCTTATAAAAAAATTCTCTATGTTCTTTTTTGGAAATGTGCAATGCCACAGAAAATGATGCAAACAACGTAGCAATCACAGCAATAGAAAATAAGATATTGAGCTTAAAGAGGATAGAGTGTCTGTTCATATTAGCCTCCTATATACTTATATCCTACACCTCGTATAGATTTGATATAAAGAGGGTTTTTGCTATTATCCCCTATCTTTTGGCGTATGCGTCCTACGATGACATCAATACTTCTGTCGCTACTCTCCCAACGCAAAGCATTAATACTATTGACAATAAATTCACGGCTAACCACTTGATGTTTTTTCTCTAAAAAAAGACTAAATATCTCGTATTCTGCAAGGGTAAGGTTGAGTGCTGTACCCTGTTTTGAGATAAGCATTTTGACTTTATCTATCAAAAAAACTTCTTCACTCTTTTGAGATGTAAACTGCGTATAGCGTTTGATAATGGCTTGGATTCTTGCAACCAACTCACGAGGCTCGTAAGGTTTAGCGATATAATCGTCTGCTCCTGCGTCAAATGCCACGACCTTATCACTGACATCAATCCGTGCTGTAGAGATGATAATCGGTAAAGAAGGGTAGCGTTCTTTGATGATACGACACAGTGCCAATCCATCCATTTCGGGCAATCCCAAGTCTAATAAGACCAAATCATATTTCTCTATTTTCAATTTTTCTAATGCCGTTGACGGTAGTGCCACCGAGAAAACGTCTATCTCATAGCGAGAAAGATACACTTCCAAAAGTGCTGTAATCTCTACATCATCTTCTACCATCAATATATGCGACATAGATTGCTCCTTAGTGTTTTGCTTTAGAGAGTGCGATAAGTTCTGTTCTTTGTGCAGGAGTAAGAATATCAAAGATTTTTTGCATTCCTTCAGCTCTTTTTTCTAGCATAGCATCTCTTCTTTTTTGCATTTCTTCTTGCATTTTAGTAAATTTTTTCTGCATCTCTGCTTTAAATGCCACTTTATCAAAAGTCGTTGCAGACATAAAGGTACTCATATCAGGTTGCATAGATTGTTTCATCCCCTCTCTTTTTTGCTTGAATGCTTTTTGATTTTGTTTCATCATCGCTTTACGCTCTTGTTTGAGAGCTTTCAATGCTTTTTGTTGCTCCACAGTCAAATCAAGCTGTTTGACCAACTGATACATACCTCCACGGTTTCCATGCCCATTCATCCCCATTGCAAATGCACCCACACCCAATCCAACCACCACTACAAACGCTATCATACTCTTTTTCATCTATTATCCTTTAATCATTTTATATTTCTCTATAATTGAGATACCCTAAGTATAAAGTAAGTTTGTAAATTTGTTGTTAATACTTTGTAAATAAATGTAAATAGAGGTTATTTTTACGTTTGAAGATGATTGATTATTGTAATAAATTACGCTAAAATACCATGTTTAGTTGGGCGATTATTATAGAAGTACATTGTGAGGAGTTAGGTGGGACAGGGTCAGCCTCTAAAAAGGATGTAACAATGAAACTCACCATTTTAATTGTTATGCTTTTGTTATTAATCATAACAAAAGCGTATTAAAAGCTTGTGAGAGAGCATCAACTCTCTCATCTGCCCCAACTAAGCAAATTATATCATAAATTTTTTAAATCTAAAACTCGTAGGTTCGATTTTATCGAACGATTACCAAGATATTATCATACTTCCTTGTTCGATGAAATCGAACCTACATAAATATCCCAAATCTAAAATCAAATCCGTAGGTCGGAGTCTCCGACTCCAACATTAACCCAAACAAAAAACACATTTTAAAACTCTCAAATATCTGTCGGAGTGAGGACACTCCGACCTACGCATTATCATTGAAAGTATAGAATATTACGCTAAAATACTCTGTCTAGTTGGGCGATTATAGTGAGGAGTTAGGTGGGACAGGGTCAGCCTTTTTGAAAGGATGTAACAATGCATTTCTTAATAATTGTTATACTTTTGCTACTGATTATAGTAACAAAAGCGTATTAAAAGCGTGTGAGAGAGCGTCAACTCTCTCACCTGCCCCAACTAGGCAAATTATATCATAAATTTTTTAAATCTAAAATCAAATCCGTAGGTCGGAGTCTCCGACTCCGACATGAACCCAAACAAAAAATATAGTTAAATCTTCTCAAACATTTGTCGGAGTGAGGAGACTCCGACCTACAAAAACAAAAAACAAAAAACAATTATTGTCCGACTCTCACACAACGCACATAATAACTAGTGTCCTTATAGTAGCTGAACGTACGGCCACTGTAGAAATACACACGCCACGCATTGCCCTTACGACCCTCGTAGGTAGAAGAAGACCAATAATAATAGTTAGAGCTAGTATTTGTAAATCCATCTACAATCGCAGGAAAGACCTTGCCTCTATCTATGATGGTTTTGAGTTCATTGATGTTGGGGAGTCTCCAGTCGCTGTGTGTATCTATTTCTAACGCTTTACAATAGGCTATAGCATCTTCCCAAGGCATGGTATTGCCAATAGCATTATCTTGCCACTGTAAGCCTGTGGTGCTGTCTGTGACTATCTGTGTACTGTCATCTCTACTAAAATCAGCCCATAAAGCTACACTAAGCCCTATCGTAATCAAAAGGATTTGTTTCATGTATTGCTCCTATATTTTTATTACTTTAACCCAAGGGTAGAGACACGGCTCTACTCCTACAACTATATTTTATTTATTCCAAACCGTAGGGGCGAACCCATGTGTTCGCCCTTGAACGGCAATAAAATTCCAATCACCACAAAAAACCCGTAGAGGCAGACCAATGTGTCTGCCCTTGAACAAAAAACAATTATTGTCCGACTTTCACACAACGCACATAAAAACTATAGTACTTATAGTAGTTGTCCGTACCGCCACTGCTGAAATACACAAACCACGCAAAGTCCTTAAAGCCCTCGTAGGTAGAAGAAGACCAATAACCGTTAGAGCTAGTATTCTCAAAAACTGTAGAAATTGAAGGGCTAGTATTACCATGCTCTACAATCCCCTCCAATTCAACAGAAGTAGGCAATCTCCAATCATCATACCCTCCCAATGCCAAAGATGCACAATACTCCGTAGCTGTATCATCAGCAGGGTCTGCTGTGCTGTTGGTGTCGTAACATGCAGGGTCACTTGTATTGGCTCTACAAATATTATAATTATCCGTAGTTAGCCACTGCTTGGTTACAGAGCTTACATTGGCATCATCTGCCCACTCTAGCCCTGTAAGGTGGTCTGTGACTATCTCTGTAGCATCATCCCTAGTATAATGAGCCACTACACCACTTTGGTAGTAGCCGTCATCTTCTAGTGAGCTAATAGGTACTACTTTATCTCCACTCTCATCATAGCTTTGTGTTTGTCCTATTTTTTTGACGACACTTGAGCCTACACTTAGGCGTATCTTTGTTTTGGTTTGGTCTAAAGTAGTGGTGCTACTAGCTGTCAAGGTAAGTACCTAACCAAAATAAATCATCAAAAATAGTATAATACAAAATGAGATATATAACAGACCTAAATAAAAAGACAATTGAAGCATTAGAAGAAATCATAAAAAATGAAGTACGCTATAAAA
>Ga0256838_1000391_pt1 | contig 27992 bp, 31 predicted proteins | sample 4571419metaG_FD_185978 | JGI IMG/M metagenome (GOLD analysis project Ga0256838, IMG submission 185978) | Hydrothermal vent microbial communities from Guaymas Basin, Mexico - 4571-419 | ecosystem: Environmental > Aquatic > Marine > Hydrothermal vents | place: Mexico: Guaymas Basin | collected... | reverse complement strand
AATTTGTGATAATTACACAAATAAACTACATAAGGACAAAAAATGATAAACAAATTAATCAAAACAACATTAGCACTGTCTGTTGCTGCTACGGTAGCATTTGCAGGGGGAACATCTACATACTTTAATGTAGTTAAGGGTGATCAAGAAGAGAAGTATGAGAAAGAGTTTCTTCCAGCTTTAGAAGATGCAACAGGTTTTAGCCTTTCTGATCCACATGAAAAGATTAATGATGCTTATGCAAAGCGTTATGGTAACCCAAAAGATCCTGATTACGATAAAGATTGGACAACAAACTTAGATAACTTAGGATTTTTCTCTATCTCTAACGATGTAGCTTTACATCCTATTTTAAAAACCTCACCACAAGTTGCAGGTTTTCAACCATTTAACCTTCTCATCTATAAAAATAAGTCTGAAAATGTAACATACATTGGACATCTTGATCCTACAGCTATGTTAGATATTACAGGTGTTACAAATAAGGCTGATAGAAAAGCTTATGTAGATATGTTTAAACCTTTAGATGCTTATGTAACTAAAGAGTTTGGTGGTGAGATTAAAACTGCTACTTATGATTCACTTCCTCCAAAACCAATGATGACTTTTGAAGTTCCTGTTGATAGAAGTGGTGATGTTGTAGAGTGGGCTGAAAACTTTCAAGAGGGACTTGAAGAGGCTTTTGAAGAGAAGCACTACATCATTGCTGGTTTTAAAAACTTTAAAGAGACTTATGAAGATTTAGAGATGCCTTTTGATGAGTATGACCAGTTCTTTGTATATGGTTTATGTCATTTTACATTCTCTTACAATGTATTTAATAAAGGTCGTGGTGATGCTGGTGTATTCGCTCCATGTGCTATGTACTTTTACATCAAAAAAGATTCAAACACTATGGTAATTGGTATGCCACGTCTCTCTGTATGGGCTTCTGTAATGGAATTCAAAGATCCTAAGAAAATTGAATGGACTAAAGTTATCGATAAAGAGATTATAGGAATTATGAAAAGTTTAGGTGCGAAAGAGATATGAGAAAATTATTTGCACTTATCGCTTCTTTAGCGATACTCTCTTTTAGTGGTTGTTCATTTGGTGGTGCTACTCCTGAGACTACATCAGGTTTAGAAGGTACTAAAGTGAGTACATATCTTGTTGGAAAACATGTAAAAGTTGATGATGCAGTATCGAGACTTCAAGATGCTGGTTTTGAAGTAGTGGCACAGTACCCTTCTATAAAGAAAGGAACTACTATTGTTTTTACAAATGATGCACTTAAAGCGGAAGCGGCTAAACCTGGTCGTGCATATGCTGCTGTTTTACGTCTTTTTGTAGATGATAAAGAGAAAATGATAAGTTTTACAAACCCTGTATATTTCGGAAAAGCATTTATGCAAGATGAGTATAACCATACGGTATTTAATGGTGTTTTAGAAAAGATCAATGAGGCTTTTCCAGGGCTTAAAGGTTCTAAAGATGAGTTAGATTATGATGCACTTGCTGGATACCATTTTATGATGAGTATGCCTTACTATGCTGATGTCGATATGTTAGGTAAACCTAATGCTACAAACGCTGAGGCTCTTGCTAAAGCACATAAGTATAAAAAAGGTAAGGCTATCGTTTTTGAACTTAAACTTTCAGAAACAAGTACACTTTTAGGCTATGATCTTGGAAAACGTACAAAGAAATTTGTAAAAAAAATTGGTCGTGCTAATGCGGCAATTTTACCATACTGTGTAGCACTTGAAAATGGTCAAGCACAAGCACTGAATGCTAAGTACTATATTGCTATCTCTTACCCTCTTCTTGATATGACTGGATTTATGGGTATTGCAACTGTTCCTGGTGCAATCGAAAAAGATTTAGCTAAAGCATTTAAAAAGTAATTTTTTAGAAAGCGGAAGAAAGAGGATAGTATATGAAGAAATTTTTAGTAGTAGTTTTGGCTCTCTTAGCAATGTCACAAAGTGCATTTGCTAAGGAGTTGAGTGCTTACCTTACAGGTGAGTTTGTTGATGTAAACAGTGCAAAAGAGAAGCTTGCTTCTGTAGGTTTTGAAGTTCTTACTGAGTATGCAAGTGTGAAAGATGGTGTTACAATTGTCTTTACAAATGATGCACTTAAAGTAGAGGCAAGTAAACCAACTCGTGCGCATGCTGCTGTTTTACGTCTTTTTATTGATAATCAAGAGAAGAGTATAAGTGTTACTAATCCACTTTATTTTGGAAGAGCATTTATGCAAGATGATTATAATGCAAAAGTTTTCCAAGCACAACTTGCTTCTATAAACAAAGCATTTCCTAATCTTAAAGGTTCTATAGATATGCTTGATGAGGATGATATTGCAGGATACCATTTCATGATGGGTATGCCTTATTATGAAGATTCTGATGAACTTGCTGAAGGCAAAACTACAGACCTTTTAGCACAAGTAAAAAACTATAAAAAAGGAAAGTTTTTTCTTTTTAGTATTAAGCTCAGTGACGATAGTTACTTAGTTGGGTATGATCTCTCTAAACGTACAAAGAAATTTGTGAAAAAAATTGGACGAGCTAATGCAGCAGTTCTTCCTTATACAATTAGTATAGAGAATGGTATAGCAACTTCTATGGAAGCAAAATACTATCTTGCTGTATCTTATCCACTTTTAAGTATGGGTGAGTTTACTACGATTGCGACAGTTCCTGGAGCTATTAAGAAAGATTTGAGTAAACCTTTTAAGTAGAGGTTTGCTTTTTACCTAGAAGAAGATCTCTAGGTAAGTTTATATATTTGAGAGCAGAAACTAAATCATTTTAGCTTCGCGTTTTCCCTCTTTAATCTCACCAATAAGGTAAGATCCTTCTGCTTTTGCAAGTACTGCATCTACATTTTTATCTTCAACGACAAGTATCATTCCGACACCCATGTTAAAAGCTCTAAACATCTCTGAACGCTCTATATGTTCACTCATAAGCTCAAAGATAGGAAGTACTCTGATGTCACTCTCTCTTACTTCAGCCATAAGGTTTTCAGGAAGAACACGAGGAAGGTTTTCAACTATACCACCACCTGTGATGTGTGCCATAGCTACTATTTCTTCTTTTAAAGACTTAAAGAGTTTTACATAAATGTTAGTAGGTTCTAAAAGAGTCTCTATAAGAGTTTTTCCATTAAAATCATCTTCAAATTTCATTTCCATTTTTTCAAAAAGGACTTTACGAGCTAAAGAGAAACCATTTGAGTGAAGACCTGAAGATGGAAGTGCTATAAGTTTATGTCCAGCACGAACAAGACTTACTCTATCCATCTCAGATTTTTCAGCAACACCTACTGCAAAACCAGCGAGGTCATAATCATCCTCAGAGTACATACCAGGCATCTCCGCAGTCTCACCACCGATGAGAGCACACTCAGAGCGTTTACACCCCTCAGCGATTCCTGCAACTACATTTGTAGCATTTACTACATCAAGCTTACCTGTTGCATAGTAGTCTAAGAAAAAGGAAGGTGTTCCAAAGTTACAAAGAAGATCGTTTACACACATAGCAACAAGGTCGATCCCTACTGTGTTGTGAATACCACTATCTATAGCAAGTTTTAGTTTTGTTCCAACACCATCTGTAGCTGCAAGCATTACAGGTTCTTTAAATCCAGTTGGAAGTTCAAATGCTCCAGCAAAAGAGCCTATGCCTCCCATAACACCTGGGATTTTTGTTGCTTTTACTAAAGGCTTAATATTTTCAACGAAACTATTTCCCGCATCGATATCTACGCCTGCATCTTTATAACTAATTTGACTCATGATTATCTCCTGTATCTTTTTGAGAAGCCTCTGGAAGGTCACACTTTTTTGTTATGATACATACCGGACAGAAGTCTGCAAAACCAGCAATAAGAGGAATGATTCCTAGGTAGAACATATGTATATCAGTTACTACCGCTGTTATAATTAGTGCTGTTCCTACAACAATTCTAATTGGTTTACAAGTTCTTCTAAATTTGTTAAAATCCATTCTAGATACCCTTATGTTTTTATAAATATTTCATAATTATATCTATATTAAGTAAAAGTAAGCCAAAAGTGGCTAAAATCCACTCAATAAATAAGGAATAATAAGAATGAAAGATTTTATATATAATGAGATGATGGTTCATGTTGGTGTTTGTACAAATAAAAACCCAGAAAAAGTTTTACTAGTAAGTAATAGTGCAGAGGCTTTTGAAGTTGAAATGAAAAAACATGATGGAATTGCTTATGATGTTATTCCTGCGACTTTAGATGCTCTTCGTGAGGTAAGTGATGCTTCTGTTGATGTTATTATTACAGAATTAAACCCTGATGCAGCTGTGCTTGCTCACTATAACCGTGTACTTAAAGAGGATGGACTTTTAGTAAGTACAATCTCTTCACTTGATAATGTAGATGAAAATAAGCAGATTATGAGTATTTTAGGAAAATATACAAAAGTAATTATGCCTTTCCATGTTGGTGGTGGTGCTATGTCACTTCTTGCTTCAAAAGAGTACCATCCAACAGCAGATATAATCTTACAACGTACAGATATGCTTGATGGTTTAGAGTACTACAACTGTGATGTTCACCCTGCTGCATTTGCTATGGGAAATAACATTAGAAAAGAGTACTTAGGAATTATTAAAAACTAATGGCTTTTGAGTATGCTATCGCTTTAACTGGAAGTATTGCAACAGGCAAGAGTACTGTAGCTTCACTTCTAGCACTAAATGGAATGCGAGTCATTGATGCAGACACTATAAGTCATGAGATACTTGATGCTTCTGTCTCGTGGGTAGAAGAGACTTTTGGAGCAGAGTATATTCGCCTCTCCAAAGTAGATAGAGCCAAACTTGGTTCTTATGTTTTTTCAGATGAGAGTGCAAAGAAAATTTTGGAAGATTTCTTACATCCCAAGATTCGTGCAGAGATTGTAAAACGAAGTGAGAAACAGGATAAATTAAAGTTCCCGTATCTCATAGATATCCCTCTTTTTTTTGAAAATAATAACTACAATATAAAAGATAGTGTAGTTGTATTTACACCTTCAGATATTCAGCTTGAACGTTTTATGAAACGTAACGGTTACTCAAAAGAGGAGTCTTTAAAACGTATAGCGATGCAACTACCCATAGAGGAGAAAAAGAGTAGAGCGACATGGGTGATAGATAACTCAAAAAATCTTAAACATCTTCAACAGGAGTGTGAAGATTTCGTAGAGATTATTAAGAAAAAGTATCTTTAGTTAGCATATTTATATGGCTGAAGTAACACTTTTTTTCTCAGCTTTTCTCGCTGCTACTATTTTTCCATTCTCCTCTGAAGCAGCTTTTGTCTTAGCCATTAAAAGTGATATGTCACTTTTAAATGCCATGATTAGTGCCTCTTTTGGAAATGTATTAGCAATTATTTTTAACTACTTTCTTGGTTATTTTTTATATCTTAAAAGTAAACGCAAACTTTTTCGCTCTAAAATAGGAAGAAAATCATATCTACTTACACATAAGTATGCTTACTTCGCTCTTTTACTCTCTTGGCTCCCTATCATTGGTGATCCCCTCACTATAGTAGCTGGACTTCTTCGTTTAGAGTTTTTTTATTTTTTACTTATCGCTGGGAGTTTACGTGTTTTACGGTACTACTTTTTAGCAGTTATGCTATAATCTAAAACTATAAAAATTGGATATATTTATGAGAAAAACAGTGCTATTACTCTTTTTATTTACCTCATTTCTCTATTCTCAAGAGGGTACAGTGTTTAAAATAATTATAAATGGGGAGGTAAGTTGAGTGAAAGTTGAATATGATGTTATAATAATTGGTGCTGGTGGTGCAGGGTTAACGGCGGCACTTAATGCAAAAAAAGAGGGTGCTGAGGTTCTTGTACTTACAAAAGAGTATCCAACTAGAAGTCAAACATGTATGGCTCAAGGGGGCATAAATGCAGCGCTTGGGAGTGTGAGTAAAGATAGTGTTGATGCTCATATAGCAAATACCCTTAAATCTGCACATGGTGAGGCAGATGAAGAGGCTATTCGCTTTATGTGTGGTGAAGCTTTAAATGCAGTAGCATGGCTCGATAGCATAGGTGTTTGTTTCTCTCGAACTAAAGAGGGGAAAATAGCACAAAGAACTCTTGGTGGTGCTTCTGCACCAAGAGCTTGTTATGCACAAGATTATACAGGTTTGAAAATTTTACATACACTCTACGATAAGGTATTAGAAGCTGGTATAGAGGTACAGAGTGATAGATTTTTACTTGATATTTTAGTGGATATAAACAGTAGTGTGTGTGGTGTGCGTATTTTAGATATTCGTAGTTCTGAAGTCTTAGAGTTTAATGCTCCTTCTGTTATTTTAGCAACAGGTGGTTACTCCCGTGTTTATGATAAAAACTCAACGAATGCAACCGCTTCAACTGGTGATGGTATTGCAGCAGCACTACGAGCAGGAGCGAAACTCATAGATATGGAATTTGTACAGTTTCATCCAACTGCACTTAAAAACTCAAGCATACTCATAAGTGAGTCAGCACGTGGAGAGGGTGGTTATTTACTTAACTCACAAGGCAAACGTTTTACTAACGAGTTAGATCCTCGTGATGCAGTAAGTCGTGCTATACATACTGAGATACTTAAGGGTGAAGAAATTTTCTTAGATATACGTCATTTGGGTGAAGCATTTATAGATGAGGGTTTACCTCAGGAGAGAAAACTTGCAAAGCTTTATGAAAATATTGATCCTGTATATGAACTTATACCTGTAAAACCAGTAGCACATTATACTATGGGGGGTATTGCAGTAGATCATAAATCTCAAACAAATATAGCTGGTTTGTTTGCTTGTGGTGAGTGTGCAAACCACAGAGTTCACGGAGCAAATAGACTTGGTGGTAACTCACTCTTGGAAATTGTTGTGTTTGGAAAAGAGGCTGGAGTAAATGCAGTAGAGTATGCAAAGAGTGCAAATATAAATGAAGCAGTAGAGAGAAAAAGTTCCTTGGATATTTTAAGTGCTACTACAAATGAGTTAGATTTTTATGCCAAGCGTGAGGAGGTAGGAGATCTTTTTTATAAGTACGTAGGTATAGTTCGTACAAAAGAGGAACTTCAAGTAGCAAAAAATGAGATAACAAACATAAAAGCTAACATAACAAACTATGGTGTGAGTGATAGTTCAAAAGTTTATAATACAAATCGTATAGAATTCTTAGAGTTTATAAATATGCTAGATATTGCAGAGTCTATTATAAATGCAGCACTTTCTCGAGATGAGAGCTGTGGCGCACACTTTATGGCAAGGGAGTTGTAATGAAAGTAAGTATAAAACGAGATGATGCTTTTGTGTCATATGATGTAGATGTAGAGGGGGTAACACTTCTCTCTCTTTTGAACATTATAAAAACAAAAATAGATAACACACTCTCTTTTAGTAGTAGTTGTCGCAGTAGTGTTTGTGGCTCTTGTTCTATGCGAGTGAATGAGAGAGAGGTATTAGCGTGTTCCTATAAAGTACAAGATGGTGACACTATTGAACCTCTTAAAAATGTAACTGTTTTGAGAGACTTGGTAGTAGATATGGATAGGGCATATAGCTTTAATGCAAAAGCAAAGGCATGGATGCATTCTCAAGCAGAAAGTATAAGTCTTACTCCAGAGGATGAAAAAATCAATGAGCTTCAGAGTGACTGTATTTTATGTGGTTCTTGTTATAGTGCTTGTCCTGTATATGCAGTCAATGGAGAGTTTTTAGGTCCCTTTTCTCTTACTCGTGTTTGGAAATATGTAAGTGATAAACGTGAAGAGGGCGAACAAGAGAAACTAAATGAGATTCAAGTGAATGGTATTTGGGACTGTACTCTTTGTAATGAGTGTACACTTGTCTGTCCTCAAGGTATATCGAGTAAGGCAGATATAGAAAAATTAAGAATGAAGTCCGCACAGTATGGCTTTATGGATCCAAATTTTGGCTCGTTTGGTGGTGGATTTGGTTTCGATGGAAGTCCAAGTTTTTAACTAACTAACGAGTATGTTATAATAACATTAATAATTTTATAAATAGTTCTAAAGGATTTTACAATGGCAAAAGAACACTCATTTGATATAAGTGCAAAGATAGATATGCAAAACTTTAAAAATGCTATAAATATGGTAGATCGTGAAGTTTCAAATCGTTATGACTTTAAAGGGACTACTTATGAAGTCACTTATAATGAAAAAGCAAGTACTTTAGTACTTATCGCTTCATCAGATAACAAACTCGATGCACTCAAAGATATAGTGATAGCAAAGTTTTTAAAACAGGGACTCTCTTCAAAAGTACTTGATGAGCTTCGAGTAGAAGATTCAAGTGGTGGTAATAGAAAGGTGACTTTTAAAGTAGTAGACTACATCGAGTCTAAAGAAGCAAAAAAAATTACAGCTGATATAAAAAAGATGAAGTTAAAAGTAAATGCACAGATAGAGGGTGATAGTATTCGTGTGAAAGGTGCAAAGCTTGATGATTTACAAAAAGTGATGGCAATGGTTCGTGAGGGTGATTGGGATGCTCCCATAGTTTTTGAGAACATGAGATAAGTTATGAGTATGAAAAAAGTAAGTGTAAGTGATGCGGCTACATTTTTTGGAGTCTCTAAGGAGGCTATTCATAATCGTATTCGCCGTGGATCTTTGGATGTTGCTTTAGAAAATGGCATAAAAATGGTAGTTATTAACACAGATGAGGCAACAAAACAGGTGCGAAAAACTGTTACACGGGCAACGACCCAAGGTGATAAATACTATAAACTCTTAGAAGAACAAAATAAAAAACTTCAAGAGAGAGTTGCACTACTTGAAGCAGAGACTCGACTGCTTCGCGATCAAAAAGAGGCTATGCTTATAGAAGAACGTAAGAAAATAGAGCAGATATATAAAGATCGTGATGAACAGCTAAAAACAGTACTATCTACACTCTCAACACAGTTTATGCTTACACAACAAAAAGAGGAAGAACCTGAACCTCTTGAAGCTGAAATAGAAGAAATTCCTATTGTTTTAGAGGTGAAAAGTAAAGTTCTTTCCCTTAAAAAGTATATGAAAAAGTTAGATATTTCGAAATCTAAACAAGAGAAGATAGAGAAAAAGTTTAAAAAATTACGTAAGAAAGATGAGCGAATTATTGTAGAGGATGGTAAGCTTTTTGTGGATGTTAAAAAATTTAATTATGATGACCTAATTTTATAAAATAAGTAACTCTTTTTTAATAACTTCTGCAACTCTAAATGAGTTTGCATATATGGTCCAAGTGTAGGGAACACTGCCTCCTGTTGGCATAAAAGAAGCATCTGTTACATAGAGATTTTCGAGATCGTGTGCTTTACAGTTTTTATTGAGTACTGAATGCTTAGGATCTTTCCCAAAACGGCAACCTCCTGCAACAAGGTTTGGAGGGGGTGAAGATGATATACTATACTCTATCTCTACGGCTCCCATCTCCTCTAAAACTTCGACAGCTTGTTTTGCTAGGTACTCTCCTACTTCTAAATCATGAGGATGTGAGTTGAGGTTAATAACACCAACTGTAATTCCATATTTATCTTTCTCCTGTGTATCAACTGATACACTACAGTTATCAGTAGGGAGCCAGTCATTAAAGACCTCAAAAGTTAAAAGACGAGAAGTTTTTAAACGTTTTTCTATCTTTTGTGCAAGGGCTTCACCCCAAAGAATATTTCCATTTTCATCATAAAGTTCACGGTTGACACGACTTATAATGTTTTGATGCTCAAAAAGAAAATCAACAGTACCCCCCTTATAGATACGGCATCCATCATTGTAGTCATAGGAATCTTGCAGACTTCTGTTAAAGAAAAGACCTGGCTGCATGAGTGTTTCTCTCTGCTTTTTTGTAAGGTTTTCAAAGATAAATCGACCAGAACCACTTCCTCCTGCTGAGAAAATAAGGTTTTTACCCAACTCTCCACTAGAGTTTGCTAAACCATTTGGAAATACTTTACTCTTAGAGTTAAGAAGTAAACGGGAAGTCTCTATAGCTTGAGCAGCTACAACAAAAATCTTAGCATTTATAATATGAGGAATTTTATGTTTTGTATAGTAGTGTGCTTTTGTAACTTTTCCATTTTTTTCTTCTAGTTTGTAGACAAAGGCATCTGTAATCACCTTTGCACTACACTTTTGTAAAAGAGCTGCTCTAGCACTCCCTTTTGCACCACTCTCACAGCCATAACTACCACAAAAGTTTGAATAAACACACCCTTTTCGATCAAGTGCAGCTTGACTTAGTACAGCACGAGGGGTTGGAATGGGAGTAAACTCTAACTCTTTGCATGCTTTATCAAACCACTCTGTAACACCATTTGTCTCAAGCATTGGGTAGGGAAAATTTGGTGTTGATCGTGGTTCTAAATATTTGTGGGGCACTATTTTTCCACTCACTCCGATGACTCTCTCCACTTTTTCATAGTAGGGTTCAAGTTCTTCGTAGCTGATACACCAGTCGACAACATTTGCTCCCTTTATCTCTCCATAGGCACTTAATAGTTCAAAGTCTTGAGGTTTCATACGGTGAAAGTAGCCACTCATGAGGTTAGAACTTCCTCCAACCATACTTCCATTCCAAAAACTCCAGTTAGCTTTAGCACCATCATAGCGAGTAAAGTTTCCAGAGGCAGAGTACTCATTTATAATATGCTTTTGCTCCCAGAGTGGGGGTGTAAATTTATCACGGCGAGAGACGGCTAGTTCATCTTTAGTGAGATCCTCTTCTTTGTAGTAGGCACCTTTTTCAAGTACAACTACCTTAAAACCAGCATTTGAGAGTTCATATGCTATAGGGGAGCCTCCTGCACCACTTCCTATTATACAGATATCATACATTATAAATACATCCTTTTTGCTCGTGGCTTACCACCTGTAAATGCAAGCCATTCCCATCCTGCTTCATGGTTGTTCCCACCATAAATGGGGTCACCAAGCATCGCTTCAAAAATATAGCGCATCATACTATCTACCCAGTTTTTACCCCACTTTTTTGTTACTATCTCTTGGAGTACCAGTTGGCGTTTCTCATCGGGGAGTTTCGTGTAGTGTTTTTGGTATCTATCGTGGGCTGTTTCATTGAGCCATTTTACACCATTTTTTAAAAACTCTTTATCTTCAGTTGCTATTTTATGGTGTCTATAAATAATGCTAATATAGTTTGAAGTGTTAATACCAAGCTCTTTAGCTTTTGGAAAGAGGTCATCTTGAACGACTTTTATAGTGTCTCTGGAGGTTGTAATTCCGAAAATGCTACAGCCATTAGTAAGAATAACAGCAGAGGAGAGCACCCCTGCTTTTAAAAAGTTTCTTCGGTGTAAAAAGTTTTGCATTATAGACCAAACATTGAGTCAAAAAAAGACTCTTTTTTCTTTGGAATATATTCAGATATTCGTTCATCTATAAAGTCAGGATCACCTTTTTCAAACTCCTCTTGAGAGACCCGTTTTATAGATTTTTGAGCTCTCTCTCTTTTAACAAAGCCATTACTTTTTGAGCGCATCGCTCCGTGTGGAATACACATAATAGACTCCTTTTCTTCATTTGTTATGAAAATTATACTCTAAAAGTGTGTATACTTTGTGTACATAAAGATTTATTTTTCCTTAAAGATGAAAAAATCAAGTGAAAATTTTCCAGCACCTTGTCCTAAAAATATAAAAAGAAAAAGCATATAGTAGAGAGGGATTTCAAAGCCATTTGCTCCTGCACTAAAACCATTGCTAAGGTGAACAGTAGTAATAGCCACTATCATAATGACCATAAGTGGTATGGAAATAAGACGTGTAAATAATCCTAATGTTAAAAGGACTACACCTAGAACCTCTGTAGATGCTGCCATATAAGCATTGAGCGTAGGCAGAGGAATACCTATAGATCCGAACCACTCTGCAACAGCATTTATATCACGCCATTTCATCATAGCTGGTTCATAAAAGCCATATGCTACGGCTAACCTTGCAAAAAATAATCCAAAATCTTTTGTATATGAAGTGAGCTGTGTAAACTCTTTGTATAAATGTAAAATAGACATTGTAAACTCCTTTATTTATCTATGATTGTACTTCTTTTATGTGTAGACTTTGTGCAGAGATAGATGCTTGTATTATTTTGTTTTCTTATGATATACTATTCATTATTAAACACTATTTTTCAATGGTTGTGAAATTTGAACTTGAAAAAAGGCAAAAATATGAAACTAGTAATAGCATTTTTAATGATCGTCTCACTTTTAAACGCGAGTAAGGTAGAGTTAGAAGTTTTAGGTTCTGGTGGACCAGAACTCGATGGAAGAGCAAGCACTTCATATTTAGTATGGATAGATGATAAGGCAAGAATTATTATTGATATGGGAAGTGGTTCTATGCTTTACTTTGAGAAATCTCATGCAAAGATAGAGGATTTAGATCTTGTTGTATTAACGCATTTACATATTGACCATAGTGTTGATCTACCTGCTTTTGTTAAAGCTGGTTATTTCTCTCATAGAAGTGAATCTTTAGATATTATGGCACCTTCAGGGAATGAGCAGTTTCCCTCAGGGAGTCAATTTTTAGAAAATCTTTTTGGTGAAAAAGGGGCTTATAGATATATGAGCGATGTATTAACAAAAAAGAGTGACTCGTTTGAGATTATTCCTATAGATGTGAAAGATATAGCTATTGACTCCTATAGAGAGTTTAAAATAAGTGCTATTCGTGTACACCATGGAGTTGTTCCCTCTCTTGCAGTTCGAATTGATGTAGGGGAGAAGAGTATAGTTATTAGTGGAGATACAACGAATAAAAATCATGATTTAGAGCTGCTCTCTATGAATGCAGACTTGTTCGTGGTACACCATGCTATTTCTCAAGATGCACAAGGATATGCAACAGAGTTACATATGAAACCTTCAATGATTGCTACAATAGCACAAAAGGCAGGTGTCAAAAAACTTCTTTTAACCCATAGAATGAAAAGAACGATAGGCAAAGAGAAAGAAACACAAGCGGAGATAGCTAAGTGCTATAAGGGTGAAATTGTTTTTGCTGAAGATAGAATGAAACTGAAGATCTGAGTGTAGTTATGAAGATACTCTTAATGGAAGATGATGCTGTGCTCTCGGATATACTGCTTGATTTTTTAGAAGAGAGTTACTCTGTTTCTTATGCTTTTAACTCTGAAGGTGTGTATAAACAACTAGAGAGTGAGAAGTTTGATCTTTTTATATTTGACATTAATGTAACTGGGAAAAATGGCTTAGAGTTACTCGAAGAGTTACGCTCCTTTAATGAGAGAACTCCTACCATATTTATTACCGCTTATACTGATACAGAGTATCTTAAGAGAGCTTTTTTACTAGGAGCACATGACTACATAAAAAAACCTTTTGAGCTTGAGGAGTTAAAAGCTCGCATAGAGAATACTAAAAGACTTTTCCATATAGAGAGTACAAAGAGTATAGAGATAGCAGAGGGTATCTACTTTTGTCAAGAGCATAAGGAGGTGAGAAAGGATGGTAAGCATTGCTCCCTTGGGGCAAAAGATACACTACTCCTTACATATTTTTTAAATAATTCTACACGTGTTATCTCTAGTGAAGAGTTAATTCAAAATATATGGGACTTCGATACAACCCCAAGTGATGCAACCTTGCGTTCACATATTAGAACTCTCCGAGATATTATAGGAAAAGAGAAAATTAGAACACTTCGTGGGGTGGGATATATTTATGAATAGGATAACAAAAAAATCTTTTTACTCTTTTTTAGCACTCTATCTTATAAGTTCATTTATATTTTTAGCACTCGCTGCATACTGGTTTTTTACTTCTCAGGTCTCTTTGGAGATGAATAATAATTTTTATAGAATGACTCAGGTGGCAGATAGTGTGAGTGCTAAGATAATTCAAGCAGATATGATGCACAAGAGCTATAAACTAGAATCTTTTGCAAATAGTGCAGTAGCACTCTTCGATGAAAATAGAACGATACTTCAAGGAGAACTACCACAAGCAGTAGATTTTGATAAAGATTTTTACATGAAAGATGAAGGATTTACACTTGTCTCTCAACACACTGCTGGACACTTAGGTGTGAAGTATGTAGTTGTTGAGAGTAGTCAGTGTAACCAAAATGTTGCAGTGCTTAAGAACAGGGTTATTTATACTGTTATTTTTACGGCACTTTTTATCATTATTATTTCTGTATTTTTATCATATATGTTTTTAAGACCACTGCGTGATAAGATGCAGGAGATAGAGCAGTTTGTAAAAGATACAACGCATGAGCTCAATACACCTATAACAGCACTGATGATGAGTACCTCTCGTCTTAAAGCAAAAAAAACATATGATGAAAGAGTTGTAAAAAACATAAGTATTAGTACAAAACAGCTCTATGACATCTATGCTTCATTAAGTTTTTTAAGTTTTGATACAAAGAGTGAAGAGGCAATACTCCTTGCCTTTGATGAGGTAGTGCAAGAAGATATCTCCTATATGAGTGAACTTTTAGAGAAAAAAAATATAAAAATAGTGAGAGATATAAAACCTTGTAGTATTATAATTGCACCAACAAAAGCAAAGATGCTTATTAATAACTTACTAACAAATGCTATTAAATATTCTACTCCAAATACAACTATAGAGATAAAACTGAGTCATAAAAGTTTTAGCATAAAAGATGAGGGAATAGGTATATCTCAAGATAAACTTCAAGATATCTTTAAACGCTTTGTACGAGCTAATAGCTATGCCGGTGGTTTTGGTATAGGCTTAAATATAGTCGATAGTATTGTTAAGGAGTATGGTTTTGAGATAAAGATAGACTCTAAACTTGGTGAGGGAACCGAGGTTCGTATTACTCTTTAATTATTTTACGAAGTCTATCGTATTGTGAATCATATCTTGGTTCAAACCCTATGGCTGTTTTTTTTATTTTTTTAAGAGGTGCTATATCTTTCATATTGAGTAAAAAAGTTTTTATTTTTTGTCGTAGTTCTTTATTAAGTGCTTTATTTGCAACTATAAGAAAGCCGGGCATATCTTCACTCACATCTATGATTTGTAAATATTTTGCATATTTATTCGCTACAGATTGTTTAATAGCTCCTGCTGAGAATTTTCCCATTATGACATACTGTGCTACCTTGTCATGACGACCTAAAAAGTTGTACTTTTTGAGCTTTTGCAGTGTATTTGACTTTGTCAACATATACTTTGGTACATAGTAGGAGAGGGTAGAGTTTGGTGATCCAAAAGCAAATGTTTCCCCCTTTAAATCACTATAATGTAGAAACTTAGACCCTTTTTTTGAGATGATGACACTTCGAAAAGGATCTTTTTTAGAGTTCTTTATACCTGCAAGTATCTCTAATGAATTAGGAGAAATTTCAGAGGCTTTAAGATAAGGAGCTGGACCAATAAGCCCTATATCAAAGCTACCATTGGCAAATTTATTGATAGTATCACTGTAATTATATCCCGTTTGGAAAATAATTTTCATCTGTATCTCTTTTTCAATAGCATTGATGAGGGGTGTGACTTTTTTTTGCATTAAAGATGGTTCTATAGTGGAGATCACCCCAAAACGAAGAGACTCTATAGCAAAAAGATTAAGTACAAAAATAAAAGATAAAAATAAAAGTCTCATAGGACAATCATAAACACTTTTGTGTTAAAATAAGGTAAATTAACAAGGGTTCCTATGAAATACTATATTTTATCATTTCTTATATACGAATTTTTTTCACTTTTTATCGCATATAAAATTTATGAAGAGAGAAAGATAGAATATTCTACAAAGATAGTGCAACAGATGCATAACTCTTTATCCAGTGTTGTTAGTACTTATGAGATGATTTATGATGATTTTTATGCAAGGCAATCTGATGATATAGCGAAGTATGTTGCAGAGGCTAATGGCGCTTCAATAGAGAAAAGAGATGCAATTCGAGAAAAATTACTGAGTAAATATATGAGTTTCTTTAATTATGAAAAACTTAATGCACTCAATGGCTTTCATATAATAGATAAAAATGGATACTCCCTTCTTCGATTTCATAAACCTAGTCAGCATGATGACAAAATAAGTGAAAAAAGATACTCCATACGAAAAATGATAAAAAATGTTGTTTATCAGTCTGGTTCTGAAATAGGAATACTACAAGACTCTTATCGTTTTCAGTATCCTCTTTTTTATGATGGAGAGTATGTTGGTTGTTATGAGTACAGTCTTAATCCAACGGCTTTGATGAATAAAATGATTCATATCTTTGGTGATTCGTATAAAATACTCTTTGAGTATAAAGCAATGAAAAAAATCATTATGCCAAAAGCTTTAAAGCAAAAATATAGTGAGATTGAGATAGGAAAAGAGAGATATTTTATTCGAAAAAAAATAGCTTTGCGAGAGATAAAAGAGGAGAAGTTTTCTACCCTTTCCAAACTGCCTCTTTTAGAAGAGAAAAAAGAGATTGTGTTAGAGTATAAGGATGGAAATCATCTCTCTTCACTACTTATTTCACCTATAAAAGATATAGAGGGCAAATACTTTGCTTGGATGGTTTACGATATAGGTGAGTCAAAAGTACAGCACTTTTATAACTCTTTCTTAATACAACTCCTTATTATAACCCTTTTTGGACTTTTACTTTTTAGCTATATCTTTAAAACTTTACAAAATAGAAAATATATTATTGAGCTTATAGATCTGCAACAAGATATGATTATTGTAAGCGATGGTAAGGATATAGAACAAGCAAATCGCTCTTTTTTAGAGTTTTTTGGGTATAAATCATTGAAAAGTTTTAAAAAAGATCACCAGTGTGTTTGTGATATGTTTTTAGAGAGTGAGGGGTATTTGCAAGCATTGTATAATGATGGACATTGGATTGAGTACTTACAGACACATCCAGAGAGAATTCATAAGGCACAAATTCGTAACCTCAATAAAGAGGTACATGTTTTTGCACTAAGTGTAGAGTATATTCAAAGTTCGAAAAAGTACTTTATTCTTTTTCGAGATATAACCAATGAAGAGAGAAGACGAAGAAAACTTGAAGAGAGAGCAAATTTAGATACTTTGACACAAATATATAATCGTGATCGATTTGAGTACTATTTAAATGAAGAGATAAAAAAGGCAGAAACTTCCGATAATGTTTTTTCTCTTATTATGTTTGATATAGATCACTTTAAAAAAGTTAACGATACTTTTGGACATGATGTTGGGGATATAGTTTTAAAAGAACTCACAAAACTTGTAAGAAGTCAGATACGAAATGCTGATATTTTTGCAAGATGGGGTGGGGAGGAGTTTATGATTATAATCTCTACTGATATGTATACAGCAGAGATATTTGCTGAAAAACTGAGACACTCTTTAGAGATGCATGACTTTGAAAAGGTAAAAAGAGTCACTTGTAGCTTTGGTATAACAGAGTATAGAGAGAGTGATACAAAGGAGAGTATAGTGAAAAGATGTGATACTATGCTCTACTCAGCAAAAGAAGCAGGAAGAAACTGCATTGCAGCAATAAAATGAGAGGGTATGTGTAATATTGCTAACAACATTAGAATTTAATCTCTTTTCTCAAATTGTAGAATATGGGTATAATTTGTATGAGAAGTGGATGAGATTATTCTTCAGATTTTACTAGTGCAAATTAGATATAATAAGAATATTATTGCAGGTTGACATATTTTTTCTAAGAATGAAGTTTTATCGCTATTCTTTCTTAAACTTATTAGATTTTTCAAATCATATAACAGAATCAGAACAAAGGCAAGAAAAAGTGAAATTAAAAGGTTTATCGCTATTCTCGAGTGCAGGTATAGCTGAAACATATTACAGAGATATTGGCATAGATATTATTGTTGCAAATGAGTTGATTCCAAGAAGAGCTAATCTTTATAAAAAATTATATCCAACTGCTCAAATGATTCAAGGGAGTATTTTAGATAATATGGTTAATGTGCAGATTAAGGAAGCACTTCAAGATAAAAAGATAGATATTATTGTTGCTACACCACCATGTCAAGGGGTGAGTCTTGCAGGTAAAAACAAATCACAACAGGCAATGGCAGAAGATGAAAGAAATCATCTTATCTTTAAAGTTATTGAATATATGCATCTTTTGAAGCCAAAGTTTATTTTGATAGAAAATGTACCAAGATATTTACAACTTTTTTTAGTATATAAAAATGAATTTGTAACTATTGAAGAGATCTTAAAACGAGAGTTTTCGGATGAATATAATATTGATATTGAGGTTTTAGATGCATCAGAATTTGGTGTACCTCAAAAAAGAAAAAGAGCTTTTATTAAACTTTATAAAAAAGAGTTGTCTTGGGAATCTCCTAAAAAATGCAAAGAGATATTATCACTTCGTGATGCTATTGGACATCTTCCGAGTTTAGAATCAGGAGAATCATCTAGTATAGCATGGCATTATGCTAGAAAACATACTCCAAACAATATTTTATGGATGAAACACACTCCTACAAATAAGTCTGCTTTTGAAAATAAAATTCATTATCCTCAAAAGAGTAATGGAGAGAAAGTAAAAGCTTTTAAAACAACTTATGCTCGTATGCAGTGGGATCAGCCTGCCCCTACTATTACAATGAGAAATGATTGTATCGCTTCACAAAGAAATGTTCATCCTGGAAATATCCAAGAAGATGGAACATACTCAGATGCAAGAGTTTTAACACCTTTGGAGTTAATGATTTTAACCTCTTTACCTACTAACTGGAACATACCAGATGATACATCAGAGATCTTAATAAGACAGGTTTTAGGTGAGTGTGTACCTCCTCTTTTAATTAAAAAAGTATTAGAACCAATTTTAAAAAATGAAGAGATATAAGATGAAAGGTATCTCTCTGTTCTCAAGTGCAGGAATTGCAGAAACATATTACAATGAACTTGATATAGATATTGTTTTAGCAAATGAGTTACTTGAAAAGAGAGTAAAACTCTATAAACATTTTTATCCAGACACAGAAGTAATATGTGGTGATATACAAGATAAAGAGATAAAAAAAAGAATATTAACTGCTATAGATAGTGATATAGAATTACTTGTTGCAACCCCTCCTTGCCAAGGTTTAAGTAGTATTGGAAAAAATAAAACTCAAGAAGCTTTTGTAAGTGATAAAAGAAATTTTTTAATTTTTGATGTTTTTGAGATTATTGATGCTTCTAATTTTAATTATATTTTAATAGAGAATGTTCCTCGATTTTTAAAAATGTATTTTCCTTATGAGGGTGAAATTTTACTTTTAGAGGAAATTATAAAATTAAAATATAATGATAAATATACTATTGAAATAGATGTTTTAAACGCTTCTGAGTATGGTGTTTCCCAGTCGAGACCCCGAGCAATTATAAGGCTTTATAAAAAAGGTTTACGATGGAACTTACCAAATAAAGAACCAAAGATAACACTAGAAGAGGCTATTGGGCATTTACCTAGTTTAGAAGCAGATGAAGGCTCAGAGATAAAGTGGCATTTTTCAAAAAAACATAACAAAAGAGATATCTTAGCTATGAAACATACACCTGCTGGTAAAAGTGCTATTAAAAATGAATTTTATTATCCAAAAAAAGAGAATGGTGAGAGAATTAAAGGTTTTCATAACACATATAAAAGAATGTCTTGGGATGAACCCGCACATGCTAGAACTACAAATAGTGGAAATATTGGTTCACATAATAATGTTCACCCTGGAAGATTGCAAGCAGATGGGACATATTCAGATGCAAGAGTCCTCACAATACTAGAAACTTTAATTGTCTCATCTTTACCAGAAGATTGGGATATCCCAGAGTGGGCAACAGATAATTTCATTAGAACAGTTATTGGCGAAGCGATACCTCCTCTAATGTCAAAGAAAATCTTGCAAGGAATTGAATATGAGTCATAAGTGGATAATCTCAAGACATACAAAAGATATAGACAGTTTACTTGAAGTGGCACTTCTTATTAAAAAAAATCAAAATACTATTACAACAAGTGATAAAGATGAAATTTTAAAAGATTTAGAGCAAGTAGGTATTTATACTCCTCGATTTAATGGGAAAAAACAATCAACATTAGACTCTAAAATAAATCAATTAGCCTTTTATATGTTTGGCTATAAAGCCAAAATTAATGGAGAAAATAGATTTCTTTTCTCTCCATTAGGGAACCTTTTATTAAAATATAAAGATAATACACTTAAAAAAAGTAAAATATTTTTAACGATGTTATGGGGATTACAATTTCACCATCCACATAGTCAAACAGATCAGAAATTTCAACTCTATCCATTTAGATTACTCTTTACTTTAATGAATGAAAAAAGATTAGAAAAAAAACTTTTTGTAAGTGAAATTTCCTATTTAGTGATGTTTGAGACAAGAATGAGTTCTAGTTCTTATGAGTTACTTGTTGAAAAGATACTTGTATTTAGGGAAAAAACAAAAGAGGAAATCGCTGATATATTTCAGAATGATGATACAACAGATCTTGTAAATGCTGTGTATGAGTGTGATTATTATTTAAAAGTGATACTGGAATATTTTAGCTTAATAGTCTCTTCTGAAGGAGAATTAATAACTAAGCTATATCAGGGAAGTAGTACAACTAGAAAATTGAATGATACTTTTTGCTCTTTAAATCCTGAAATTATAGATTATTTAGCTATTTTAGAGCAAAATTTCTCATTTAAAGATTTACCTCTCTCTTTTACAGAGAGTAAGCACAAATTAGATGTAGTTAAAGAGATTTATAATTTTTATCCTCATTTTCTTTTAGAAGAGATAGAGGAAGAGAGAGATTATGCTATTTTGCAATTACCAAAATTAATAGATGAATACTCTAAAAATAGAGATAATAAAAATGCTTATAATTTTGAGGATGTTTTAGAAAAAGGCTTTAATACATTTATAAATGTCGATGCTAAAAAAATAGCAGGTTCAGGAAATACAGATATAGAGTGTATATATCTTGAAGATGAAACAGTTTTTGCTGTAGAAGCAAAATCTACAAAGAACAAACTTTCTCTTATAAATAGTGGTAGATTGGAAGATCATCGTAGTAAAATAGGAGCAAGATATACTATTGTTATTACACCAAGATATGTTCCTGCTGTTTTAAAAGATATTAAAAATACAAATAATGTCATTATAACAGCAAGTACTTTTTCAGAATATTTGTATAACTCTATTTTAAAAGATGAAAGAAATATTAATTATGAAGAAATAAACAGTATAGTCTTAGATAATTTAGGTTCTGATATTAGCAAGAAAATTTCAAATATAACATTACAAAAATTTGCTATTTCTAATAATACAATTTTATAAAAATATTTATTATTTTAGGGAAAAAATCTTATGATACAACTACAAAATATTACAAAAAACTTTGCTTCTCAAGAGCTATTTAATAACTTAAATCTTAAGCTAAATGCAGGAAATAGAACAGGTTTAGTGGGGAGAAATGGGAGTGGGAAGTCTACTCTTTTTAAACTTATTTTAGGTGAAGAGAGTGCTGATAGTGGGGAAGTCATTATTCCTAAAAACTATAAGATAGGTACTCTTAAACAACATCTTACATTTTCTGAAACTACTTTAAGAGAGGAAGCGGCACTCGCACTTGAAGAGGAGATGAAGTATGATGTTTATCGTGTGGAGAAGATTCTTTTTGGACTTGGATTTACACAGGAAGATTTAGAAAAAGATCCTCTCTCCTTTTCAGGTGGGTATCAGATACGTATAAATCTTGCAAAGCTTCTTGTTACTGAGCCTAACTTACTACTTCTTGATGAGCCTACCAACTACCTTGATATTGTCTCACTTCGATGGCTTAAAAACTTTCTTCGTGCATTTGATGGAGAGCTTATACTCATTACTCACAACCGTGACTTTATGGATAGTGTTTGTACGCATACGATGGGACTTGTTCGTAAAAAGATAGAGATAATTGCTGGAAATACACATAAGTTTTATGAGCAACTTGCCTCAAATGATGAACTCTATGCAAAACATAAAATAGCACAAGATAAAAAAGTAAAAGAGCTCGAAGAGTTTATCGCTAAAAATAAGGCTCGTGCTTCAACAGCTGCACTTGCACAGTCAAAGGTAAAACAGCTTGAGAAGATGGAGCGACTTGATGACTTGGCGTTTGATAATACTCTGGCATTTGATTTTAACTTCAAGGAGACCCCCGCAAAACTTATGTTAGAAGTTGAAAACTTAGCATTTGGATACAGTCCTGAAAATTTACTTTTTAAAGATATAAATTTTAGTATTAAACGTGGAGAGTGTATAGGGATTATAGGAAAAAATGGAAAGGGTAAATCTACTCTTTTAAATACTTTAGCTGGAGAGTTAAAACAGATAGAGGGTAATGTGAGTTCTCATCCCTCCGTAGCATTTGCACACTTTGGTCAGACAAATATAGCAAGACTGCATCCTAGTGCTACAGTTACAGATGAGATACACTCAGCAAATACTAAACTAAGCACACAGCTTATACGAAGTATAGCAGGAGCTATGATGTTTAGTGGAGATAGTGCTGACAAAAAAGTTTCACTGCTTTCAGGGGGAGAGAAGTCTCGTGTTATGCTTGGTCAAATCTTAGCACGAGAAGTGAATTTACTCTTTCTTGATGAGCCTACCAATCACCTCGATATGGAGTCTATTGAAGCACTGACAGAAGCTATACAAAACTTCGATGGAGCCGTGATAATAGTGACTCACTCCGAAGAGATGCTCCGTCGTGTTTGTGATAGACTTATTATCTTTGCTAAGGATGGTGCTGAGTACTTTGATGGTGGATATGATGACTTTCTTGCTAAAGTTGGTTGGGAAGAAGATGAAGTTGAAGTAAAAGAGAAAGTAGCTCCTAAATCAACTTCAAAAGAGAATAAAAAACTTCGTGCAGAGCTTGTAAGAGAACGAAATAAACTTACATCCCCTCTAAAGAAAAAAGTAGAAAAGTTAGAGAATAAGATTATGGAAGTGGAAGAGTCTTTAAGTGAGCATCATGAAGCACTTATAGAAGCTTCAAATGCAGGAGATAGTGTACGTTTAATGGAACTTTCAAAAACTGTGAGTGCGCAAGAGATGGAAGTTGAAGAGCTATTTGAATCGCTTGAAGTAGAGCAGACAGAGTTAGATGAAACTACACTCCTCTATGAAAAGAAAATAGAAGCATTAATTTGAGAGATATGTTAGAAAAAATATGATAAGATGACTACATATTTTATGATGAAGAGGTAAGATGCAAAAAAAGAGTCTTAAGAGTATTACTTTAACACGTTTAGTGCAGGTATTTCTTTTAGCTATTATAACTATTATTATCGTTATGTTTTTAGCTTATAAGGAGTTCTTTAAGTATACTGTTGAGAGTAAAGCATTAGAGATTTCAACGGTTGTTAAAGCTGGACTTACTTCTCATATGAAAGCGGGAGTTATGCAGAAGCGTGACTACTTCTTAAGAGAGATAAAAAATATAAAAAATATAAATTCTATACATATTGTCCGCTCTCCTCTTTTAGAAAAACAGTTTGGAATTTCTAGTTTTGAAATAGATAAAAATTTTAAACCGCTTAAAAATTTAGTAACACTTGATAAAGCTTATTTTGAGTGGAATACTAAAGAGGGGATTGTGGATGCAATTATTCCTTATAAAGCGAGTTCTCAGGGAGAGTTAAACTGTTTAGAGTGCCATAATGTAAAAGATGGAGACACCTTAGGTGCACTAGAGATTGAGATGGATATAACATCCTATCAAGCACTTATAACAGAGTATAGTTATCTTTTTGTTGGGATGTTACTCTTTTTTGCACTCTTAATTATGCTCAATTTATTTAATTTTATAGAGAAGTATATCTCTAAGCCTTTACGAAATATTGTTCGTGATGGGGAAGAGGCATATAATAAAAATATTGAAATAGATACAAAAAATTATAAGCTAAAAGAGTTAGAGTGTCTTGCGAAAAATCTTAATAATTTTAATAAAGATGTTCTCTTAAAAGAGCGAGAACTTCAGCTTAAAAATAGGGAGCTTAAAGAGTTAAACATAGAGATAGAGTCAACACTTAAAGAGACTATGATGGCGATGGGACAGGTAGAAGAGATACGCTCTAGTGATACAAAGAACCATACGAAAAGAGTGGCAATACTGAGTGCTCTTATAGCTAAAGAGTATGGCTTAAGTAGTGAGGAGGTAGCACTTATAGAACTTACTGCACCCCTACATGATATAGGTAAAGTTGGTATAAGCGATGATATTTTACTTAAGCCTGCAAAACTGACTGAAGATGAGTATGAACGGATGAAAGATCATGCTATTCTCGGTTACAATGTTCTCAAACACTCAGGACGAGAAGTTCTAAAGAGTGCTGCTCAAATAGCACATTACCATCATGAAAAATGGGATGGTTCGGGGTATCCTGAAGGCTTAAAAGGTGAAGAGATTCCTCTTTTTGCTCGTATAGTTGCAATAGTAGATGTTTTAGATGCTTTGCTTTGTAAGCGAATATATAAAGATGCTTGGAGTACACGAGATGTTTATGAGCATATGCAAAACCAAAGGGGTGAGCACTTTGATCCTCGTTTAGTAGAGATAGTACTTGAGAATTTTGAGAGTTATGTAAAAATAGTTGAGGATATGTCTGTTACAGAGGGGTAATACTTGGCTGAAAAGCTTTTGTACTCAGTAAAACATTTTCTCCTACTTTAAGATGTTTTACTTCTGTTTGACTCACTACAACTTCTACAATCTGCTGTCCAATAGCTACAATAGCTATGAAGATAACATCTACTTTTTTTAGTTCTAAAAGCTCCCCTTTAAATGAAAACTTTTGACTTCCCTGTGTACGAAGGAGAATCTCTTTTGTCTTTCCATCCTCTTTAATCTTTCCATTCTCTAGGACAATGACTCGTGAGGCAAGTTTATAAATTTCACTTGGATCGTGGCTTACCATAATAGTGGTAGTATGAAACTCTTTATGGAGTGTAAGTATCTCTTGTTGGAGTTTTTCTCGCATAGTTGGGTTGAGAGCGGAGAGAGGTTCATCTAAAAGAAGTAGAGTAGGTCTTTGCATCATGGCACGGCAGAGACTTACTCTCTGTTTTTGTCCACCGCTTAGAGTGTTTGGATATCTGTTTTGAAGTTGGCTGAGTTCGGTTATTTCTAAGAGCCGTTTTGCAAGGGCTTTATCTTTTGCTACAAAGAGAAGGTTTTGAAGAATAGTCATATTTTCAAAGAGTGCATACTCTTGAAAAACAAAGCCTATGCGACGTTTTTGTGGGGGAAGGGCATTGGCACCATCTAGCCACTTCTCTTGGTTGACATCTATACTCCCTTCTGCTTTTTCTAGACCAGCGAGTATACGAAGGAGTGTTGTTTTTCCACTACCACTCTCTCCACTAAGTGCTACAAACTCACCTTTTTTTACACTAAATGCTAAATCTAATGGCATAACTCCATGTGCACCATGCAACTCTTTTTTTATATCTATATTTATCATCTATTGAGTCCAAATTTTCTATTGTGTTTGGCATTAAATATATAAACACTTAGAAGTACTACAAAACTAAGGGTTATCATAAAGAGACTGTAGATATGTGCCATCTTGTAGTCCATAATCTCTACCATCTCATAGATAGCAACCGAAGCAACCTTTGTTTCGCCCTCGATGCTTCCCCCTACCATGAGAACAACACCAAACTCTCCAACAGTATGTGCAAAGGTGATAATAACTGCAGTAAGGAGTGCTGGTTTTATATTTGGGAGTGCTACTTGAAAGATGGTTTGCATCTTACTTTTTCCTGCAAGATAACTTGCTTCTAGCATATTTTTGTTGAGTGACTCAAAACCACTTTGGAGGGGTTGTACCATAAAAGGGAGAGAGTAAAAACATGATGCGATAACAAGCCCTGTAAAACTAAAAACAAGTTGTACATTAAAATACTCTTCAAAAAATGCTCCAATTGGAGAGTTGTACGAGAGTGCCCAGAGTATGTAAAAACCTAAAACTGAGGGAGGTAAGACGATAGGTAGTGCCGTAAGGGCTTCTATAAAAGGTTTTGTTTTGGAGTTCGTTTGGGAGAGAAACCAAGCAAGAGGTAGGGCTACAACAAAGAGTATAAGGGATGTTATCGCTGCGAGTTTAAAGGAGAGTATAAAAGGGGTAAAGTCCATTATAGAAGCCTCTCTAAAGCTAAATCACTAGACTTAATAAGTGCAGTAACATGCTCTCCCACTTTAAGGTGCATTCTCTTTTTTGAGTCTGTAGTAATGAGTGACTCCAATGTCTCTCCAAAAAAATCCACCTCTATAGAACTCAGTAAAATACCCTCATCTATAGCTAATATGGTAACAGGAAGCTGATTTGAGTAGCTAAGAAGTGCAGCAGTACCTTTTGCTAGTGCAATGTTGCTAGCTTTTACACTTAAAGAAACTTTTGAGCCTATTTTCAGTGTTCTGTTAAGTTCTAAGCTCATCATTTTTAGGCACTCTGTTTGAGCAGAAAAAGTGATAATATTAAGATCTGCAACACTCTGTATATTTTTTATCTCTGCACTTATGGTATTCATTCTTTAATATATCCATATTTTTGAAAAATTTCTTTTGCCACTTTAGTAAGTATAAAATTATAAAAGGCTCTATACTCCGGAGAATTTTTACTTCTTTTGAGTAAAACTATACCTTGTTTTATAGGAGTATAGAGAGTTCTATCTACATCTATCCAGTTCTTCCCTTCTTGATAGTGTCGCATTTGGGGTGTAAAGAGAGCTGATTTTGCGATTATTCCGATGTCAGCAGCACTTACACTATATGTTAGAGTCTGTGAGATAGACTCTCCATAAACAAATTTTCTTTGTAGTTTTCTTTGCAGTTTTGCATTTTGTAAAGCTTCAAATGCAGCTTTTCCATAGGGTGCCGTTTTTGGATTTGCTATAGCAATTCTTTTTACTTGATCACTCTCTAAGAGGGATAAACCTTGAGAGAAATTGTAGTTTTTTATACTAAAAAGTACAAGGGCACCTTGTGTATAAAGTTTTGGTTTTGTAAGTGTGAGTTTTTTCTTATAAAGCTTTTTTGGAAAATTCATATCTGCTGACATAAAAAGACCATAGGGTGCACCATGTATTATTTGAGTAGTGAGTTTTCCACTACTACCAAGTGTGACTCGTACCTCTGTTTGGGGGTGTTCTTTCTCAAATATATCTACAAGATTCTCTATAGCATAGCTGAGATTTGAAGCAACTGCTATGTTAATAGAGTTTGCATGCAGATAAGAAAGAGCAAGGAAGAGAGTAAATGCAAATTTTTTCATAATATGCCTAGAAGAGGTAGTTAAACTCTAAACGAGAGTCAAGGTAGTTAGCTGTTTCTTCGCCTGTAAAATCTCTATATCCTAAACGCACTCTATACTGAATATTTTTATATGAGGGTATATTTTGAACTAAACCAACGTAGTAGTACATACTATCTTCAAAAATTGCTTTTGCCTCGTCTGAATCAACATAAAGTACCGATGCTTGAATAAATGGTTTGGTATAGATACCTGTTTTATTTGCCCCTTTTACAAGTTCAAGACGATAAGACTTTGTGTTTGCTCTCCAGTTATAAATACCCATAGAACGAGTATATCCAGCAGTTGGGAAACCTCTCCATGGAGTTACGAGATCTGCTTCATCAAGTATGTGTGAATATGCTAGGTTAAGTCGGTAATCACTAAACTTTGTAACTATTTTTGCAGCAATCATTTTTGCATCTAATGAATTTGGATTATCATATCCATTTGGATCTAACAGTGTTGCATTACCACGTAGTGATGCCCCCGCAACTGCTCCAGCACCGTTGTCAAACTGCTGAATATATCGAATAGCAGGAGTAATACTAAAAGCATTAAATGCAATTTTGTAGTTTACTTCACCCATTACTTGTGAGAGTAGCTCAGGGACGAGATAAGA
>Ga0256838_1000389_pt1 | contig 28092 bp, 25 predicted proteins | sample 4571419metaG_FD_185978 | JGI IMG/M metagenome (GOLD analysis project Ga0256838, IMG submission 185978) | Hydrothermal vent microbial communities from Guaymas Basin, Mexico - 4571-419 | ecosystem: Environmental > Aquatic > Marine > Hydrothermal vents | place: Mexico: Guaymas Basin | collected... | reverse complement strand
CACGTGTTGCTCTATCTTTTTCAGTCATAGAGAGAAGCATCTGTGTTGCTGTTATAACAGGTTTTGACATACTGTTCGCTTTTTGAATAAGCATTTTTTGAAGTGCTGGTACTTCCGAGAAAGGTACTTCTATGCCTAAATCCCCACGAGCGACCATCACACCATCACTCACAGCAAGAATTTCATCTATATTTTCAACTGCATCAAACTTTTCAATCTTTGCAAAAAGTTGAATATTCGCATTATGTGTCTCTAGTATTGTTCTGGCATTTATCATATCTTGTGCATTTTGAACAAATGAGATTGCCATAAAATCAATATCATTTTTAATGCCCCAAAGCATATCAACTTTATCTTTTGAAGTTAAAACATCTATGCCGAGTCTAGTATTTGGAAAGTTCACCCCTTTTTTGGAGCTTAATTTTCCACTATTTTGAACTATAACTTTAACACCATTTTCACTTACTTCTATAACTTCAGTACGAATCATTCCATCATAAAGATAAATATACTCACCTATAGAGAGTTGCTCTAAAATAGTAGGCTGATTTATACAAGTGATATATCTTTTTTCTGCTATTTTTTTTCCAAGAATTTCCTCTTTTACAAACTCAATAGTATCATCTACTTCTAAGTCAAAAGGCTCTTTTAATTTTCCAACACGTATCTTAGGTCCACTTATATCTTGGAGAACTCCAACATGCATACCACTCTGTTTTTGAGCCTCTCGAATCCTCTGAAGAACTTCAAAGTGATACTCATGTGTTCCATGGGAGAAGTTAAGTCTAAAGACATTAACACCTGCTTTTATAAGCCCTATTATCATCTCTAAAGAGTCAGATGCAGGTCCAATAGTAGCTAAAATTTTTGTTCGCTTTTTCATTAATAGATCTCTTTTACTCGACCAACTTCACCACTCATAAGTCTCACTTTAATCCCATGAGGATGCTTAGGAGATTTAGTCAAAATATCACGAACAATTCCATCTGTCAAATACCCTGTATCTTGATCTTGTTTTAAGACAATAGCTACAGATTGTCCATGTTTAATATTAACTCGTTTTGTAGCATCTAACATCACTATTTTCCTTTATGCTTCTGGCATTTTTTCATTATAAATAGAGAGAGAAGGAAAGGCAAATTCTAAATTATTTTTTTTCAAAATGGCCATAATTTTGTGCATAACATCCTCTTTTGTTTCTAACCATTCTCCCCACTGTACAGATTTTGTAAAACAGTAAACTAAAATATTTATACTTGAATCTCCAAAAGAATCCAAATAAACAAGCAAATTATTTTTTACTCCCTCTAAATCATCTCTTGAAACAAGTTTTACTGTACTCTTTTGCTTTCTATGTGTATATTTTGTTGCTTTGGTTGCAATGCCAGAGTGTTTATCTAACATATCTTTTATCTCAGCAACAGCTTTTTTTATATCTTCACTTTTAGAATCATACTTAACACCTATATGCATTTTTATTCTACGACCTAACACTCTTTTATTCCAGTTTTTCACATCCTTAGATGCAAAAGTTCCATTTGGAATAGCAATTAAAGCGTTATCAAACGTTCGTATTGTTGTTACACGTAGTCCTATCTCAACAACAACTCCCTGCTTACCATCAATTTCAATCCAATCTCCTTGAGAAAATACATCAGAAAAAAGAATAGAGAGTGTCCCAAAAAAGTTACTAATAGTATCTTTTGCTGCAAATGCAACAGCAAAACCACCTATTCCAAGACCAGAGAGCACAGCTGTTAAATTTACACCTGCAAAAAACAGGATAATTAGAAGTCCTATAATGACGATAATAAAGTTTATTATTTTCATCCCAACATTTACTAAATCATTTTTAATGCTAGAACCATCTATAGGAACAGATGAGAGCCTCACCTTTGCAATGGTGTTTACAATTTTATAAATTACCAATGTAAAATAGAATCCATACAGCATATTAAAAAATTTACTTACAAGATCATCAGAACTAAAATCATTATAAACATAGATAATCATATTAATATTTATTATTATAATAATATACTCTATGGGGGTTTTTAATGTATTTAAAATATCACTTGAATACTCTTTAAATATATCAAATTCTAAAAGATACTTTTGAAGAGAGACATAAACAATTTTTCTAAAGAAATAGATAACAATAATCAAAAAAAGTATAAATAAAATCTTAATAACATTAAGCCCGTATATCTCTAGCATTGGATCAAGTACTTCTACAATATCCAAAGAGTTAATATAAAGCACAAATGAGATAAGATGGTATTTTGAGTACTTATTAAGCCTATACATCTTCGCTTCAAACTTATAAAGATAGCTAATAACATCATTATTAACATCTCTTAAAATATAAAAATCGTTTATATTGTCTTTTACAGTTTTCAGAAGATATGTCTCAGGATAAATAGTTAAAATATTTTTATAATCTTTCTCATACAGTTTATTTACAAGAAGTTGATTTTGCGTAATAATCTCATTTAAACGAGTCTGGTACTCCTCTTTTGTATGTGCATCCAGAGCAAGCAGTACTTTTCTTATCATCTGCTTTTGATATTTTAAAAGTAAATAAGACTTTAATGCCACTTCATCACGTAAAACAGCATACCTATTTCCTGCATTTTTGTTGATTGATATAATTTTCTTAAGAGAAAATATTTCACTATCATAGCTCATACTCTGCTTGATATAACGACTCTTCTCAGACATTAATCTATTTAACTCAGATACATATAGTTTATCTTGTTCTTTAAGAATTGCTTCTATGCTCTCTTTTGTTGCATTACTTTCATCTATATGTTTAATTAACTTTATATGTTTGGCAACATAATCAGTAAACTCAACAGTACCACCCCAGAGTGAAACAGAAAGAAAAAGAAAAAAGAAAAATTTTAACATTATATACCGTATCATAAAATCGTTTTAAATCCCCTCAGCTATCATAGCATCAGCAACTTTTTTAAAGCCAGCAATATTAGCACCATCAACATAATTACCTTCAACTCCATAGTCTTTAGCCGTTAATGCTACACGTTTTGCAATCTGTTGCATAGTAAGTTTTAACTTTTCATCAACTTTTTCAAAACTCCATTTACTCATGGAAGCATTTTGTGCCATCTCAAACTCACTCACGGCAACACCACCTGCATTCGCAGCTTTTGCTGGTGCAAAACAGATTTTATGAGATAAAAAGTCATTAATTGCTTTTGGAGTTGAAGGCATATTTGCACCCTCAGTAACACTTACAACACCATTTACAATTAAGTTTTGAGCATCTATATCTGTAAGTTCATTTTGTGTAGCACAAGGAAATGCTGCATAGCATGGAATATCCCAAACTGCATGTGCACCTTCAGGATACTCTTCTACAGGAATATACTTTGCACTTTCATGTATTTTTATATACTCTTCAAGAGAAGCTCGACGATTTAGTTTTATATCTTTTAAAAGAGCTAAATCAACACCACGAGAATCATAAATAGTTCCATGAGAGTCTGTACAAGTCACTGGAATAGCACCTATATGCTGTAATTTTTCAATTGCATGAAGTGCCACATTTCCAGCACCACTTACTGTACATATTTTTCCTTCTAAAGGCTCTCTGCCTTCCATCTCAAGCATTGTTTCTGTAAAGTAAATAGCTCCATAACCTGTCGCCTCTGGACGCATTAAAGAACCACCAAAAAAGAAAGGTTTTCCAGTTAAGACACCTTCAAAAGATGAAGTAATTTTTTTATACTCTCCAAATAGGTAACCAATTTCACGACCACCAACTCCAATATCTCCAGCAGGAACATCTATACGTGGACCTATGTATTTGTGAAGTTCTGTCATAAATGCTGAACAAAATTTCATAACTTCAAAATCACTCTTTCCCTTAGGATTAAAGTCACTTCCACCTTTACCCCCACCTATAGGTAAACCAGTAAGAGAGTTTTTAAGAATCTGCTCAAATCCAAGAAATTTTAAAATTCCTTCATTTACTGTTGGATGAAATCGCAATCCACCCTTATATGGCCCTAGAGCATTGTTAAACTGAACACGAAAGCCAGTATTTACCTGAATCTTATTATTATCGTCAAGCCATACAACTTTAAACTTTATAACCCTATCAGGTACAACTAAACGCTCTAATATCGCATGTTTAATGTATTTATCATCCGACTCCAATAGTGGTGCTATTGAGTAGATAACCTCTTCCATTGCTTGGTAGAAAACTTTATTTTCTGCACAATTTCCATTTTCAAACTTTTTAATTTCTGCTTCTGCTATTGACATATTTATCCTAAATTTATATTATATTTATACTTCATTCTACCATTATTTAGATAAAGGGTTTATGAACTTCTTTATTATGACTATGATATTCCAAAAAAACTTTTGTAACGCAACGGTCTCTCTTACTAATTTTTAAGTGCAGTCTTTATCATCATACGCCGTAAATAAGCAATTTTACTCTGAAGTGGCAAATCTTTTGGACAAACATCTTCACAACCTAGAAGTGTCATACAGCCAAAAACACCATCCTCATCACCTATCATTTCATAGTACTCTTCATCACTACGTTTATCACGTGGATCTAAATGATAACGTGCTACTTTATTCATACCAACAGCACCAACAAAATTTTCTCGCATCTGAATCGTACCACATCCTGCAACACAACAGCCACACTCAACACAACGATCAAGCTCATAAATTTCATCAGCTAATTCAGGTTCCATCTTCTCTTCTAGTTTATCAACTTTTAATTCGCTCTCTTTATCATGTATCCAAGTCTCTAAGCGCTCATTTAAACCACGCATCCACTTTCCAGTATATATGGAGAGATCTCCAATAAGTTCAAAAAGAGGAAGCGGTGCAAGTGTAATATTTGCATCAAGTTTTTTTGTAAGTGTTCGACAAGCAAGTGTTGGTTTTCCATTTACCAGCATAGAACATGAACCACAGATACCCGCACGACAAACAAAATCAAATTTTAGAGAGTTATCATGATGCTCTCGTATCTCATTGAGTGCTACAAACAGAGTCATCCCGATCGCTTCTTCTACTTTAAAACTCTCCATATGTGGAAAATCTTCAGGATCATGCGGATCAAAACGGAGTATATTTATTGTTAAAACTCTTGGACTTTTTTCTTTTTGACTCATACATTCTCTCCAAATCTTTCATTTATACCTTGGTATTTTTTCGGTAGTTTATCCATAAAGGGCATCAGTGCATTTTGAATTTCAAAACGATTTTTGCCTTGTGATTCTAACTCATTTCTTATGGCATCTACAGTTGATTGTCTCATCGCTGTATTTTCATGATGTTCTGTTAAATCTTTTCCATACCCACGAAAACCAGGAGGCATTTCCATTTCACCTATAGGTATCTCTTCATAGCTCATAGTTGGTAAACTCTCCTCTTCATTTGGCCATGAAGTAATACTCCGTTTAAGCCAATTTGCATCATCTCTCTTAGGAAAATCCTCACGTGAATGTGCCCCACGACTCTCCGTTCTAAGAAGTGCTCCAAGTGCTACAGTGAGTGCTACTTTTATCATTTTTTGAGTTCTATAGGCATTTTCTAATGCAGGATTTGCTGCACGAGATTTTGAACGAAAGACCTCTATGTTTTTAGCTCTTTTATGCAGTTCTTGTAACTCATCTACTGCCTTTTGAAGATCTTCACCATTTCTAAATATACCAACATCCTCCATCATAATCTCTTCCATACGACGGCGAAGAACATAGGCATCTTCTCCATTCTCTTTACTAAGTAGAGTATCAATTTTATCCTGCTCTATCTTCATAAACTTTTCAATATTTGATGTGTGTATAGTAAGATGAGACTCTGCACTCTCTAAGTAGTCACTAATATACTCAGCCACTAACATTCCTGCAACAACTGTCTCACTTACAGAGTTTCCACCTAAACGGTTAAAACCATGCATATCCCAACAAGCAGCTTCTCCACACGAGTAGAGCCCCTTAAGTGTTTGAGACTCCCCTGTATACTTCGTACGAATTCCACCCATAGAGTAATGTTGTGTTGGGCGAACGGGAATCCACTCTTCTGCAGGATCTATCCCTAAAAAGTTCTCACATATCTCTTTTACTTCTCGTAAATTCTTCTCAATATGAGCACGACCAAGAATGGTAATATCAAGCCATAGATGATCTCCATAAGGACTTTTTACACCCTTGCCTTTTCTCATGTGTTCTGTCATTCTTCGACTTACAACATCACGAGAAGCTAACTCTTTTTTATCTGGCTCATAGTCTGGCATAAAACGGTAACCATCTTTATCTAAAAGTAGACCACCATCACCACGACACCCCTCAGTTGTAAGGATTCCAACTGGAACGATAGCTGTTGGATGAAACTGAATGGCTTCCATATTTCCTAGAGTTGCTACACCCGTTTCAAGTGCTATAGCCTGCCCTATTCCCTGACAGATGATGGCGTTTGTTGAGACACTATAAATACGACCATAACCACCCGTAGCAATAGTAGTCGCCTTTGAGATATAAGCAACTAATTCACCATTCATTAAGTTTCTAGCAATAGCACCATAACAGCGACCATTTTCATGAATTAGACTAATGGCTTCTAAACGCTCATGGATCTCAACATTATCTTCATGTGCCTTATTGTCCATAGCATAGAGCATTGAGTGCCCTGTTCCATCTGATGTATAACAGGTTCTCCATTTTTTTGTACCACCAAAATCTCGTGCAGTAATAAGACCATGTGCTTCATCTTTTTCATTAATAGTTACTTTTTTAGCATTTATAATAGCTGTTCGATCACCTCTTTGTACTCTTGTCCAAGGCACACCCCAGTGAGCAAGTTCTCTTATAGCTTTTGGTGCACAGTGAGTAAACATACGAGCCACAACCTGATCAGCTCCCCAGTCACTCCCCTTGATGGTATCTGAGAAATGCACATCTTCATTATCACCCTCACCCATTTTTGAGTTTGCTAAAGAGGCTTGCATACCCCCTTGTGCTGCTGAAGAGTGGCTGCGTTTGGGTGGTACTAAAGTAAGAACAACTGTATCATGACCTCTCTCTTTCACTCCCGTTGCAACGCGAAGACCAGCTAACCCCCCACCGATAATAAGAACATCTGTATATATTACTTTCATTAGTGATTCTCCATAATTATTGTCTGAGATTTATACTTTACATGATCACTAAAGTCATGTGTCAATCCTATATATGTATACTTCGCTAAAGAACTTAATCCGACAATAAGATAAAGGGCGATCATCCCTTTCATAAGAAGTTTAAATCGTGCACGAGATACTTTTGTATTTTTTCCCTCTCCAAAGCCCCATTTTAATGCCAATCGGTAGAGTCCTATAAAAGCATGAGAGACTACCGAGATAAGTAGCATAAAGTAAAGTGGTCCCATTAACTCATCTACAATTCTATAAGAACTTGCAAATGGACCAATATGTGATGGCTGGCTCATCATAATGTAAAGATGAACACTCCCTATAAAAAACATCATAAATCCAGTAATAACCTGCACCATCCAGAGATAACTATCTTCATGTTTCATTCTTTGTGTATGCTCTTTTATTGTTTTGTAGTCCCTATAAGATGCAGGAAACTTTCTTACAGCTAGCCCAGCATGTAAAATGAATATAACACTAATAGCAGCAGCTAAAAAAGAGATTATTCCAGGATAACTTTCACCAAAAAAGTAATACCCCTCAAACATCAATGTTACTTTATACATCATCTCATTTGAGATAAGGATGGAGGCTTCAAAGAGAAGATGCCCCATTATAAACAATGCAAGAATAAGACCAGTTGCACTCTGCAAAAAATCCAACCTAGCCGGTATCTTATTTATCTTTTTTTTCTTCATAAAATCTCCAAAACTTAAGTATATAATTATACTACTATAAATAAGATATTAACTTAAAAATGTGTATAATTCGCTCCATAAAAAACTCTACCTTACTAGGATGCACATGACATACGTAATTATTCATACCATACACATTTTTTCTGTTTTTATCTACGGTGGTTTTTTAATTGTCGATAATCTTTTTATGTCAAGAATGAAAGAGACTTTGACTGAAGAAGAGAGTGCAAAAGCTCGTGAAGCTATTATGATGCATGTGAGAAAAGTAGTGCCTTATGCGCTTATGGTTGCAGTAGCTTCTGGTCTTTATATGTTTTTTAACATCTTTGGTGAAATAAGTGATGAAGGATTAAATAACTTTCAAATTACACTCAGTATAAAGGCTTTTCTTGGTTTATGGTTAGGATTTCGAGGTATTAATCAAAAACTTTTTGGGATTAATCCTTGGGTTTTTAAGAGCCACCTCTTCCCATTTGCACTCGTTATAATCATCATTTTACTCTCACAGTTTATGTATGTAGTGTAGACTATACTCTAAACTTTAAAAGAAGTGTAGTTCCATCACCCTCTATTGACTCCACTTCTATTTTTATCTCCATGGCATCACATAGGCGTTTTACAATATCTAAACCTATTCCATGCCCATGAGACTGCTCCTTATAAGAACGCTCAAAAATATGACTTGGATTCTTAATACCTAGCCCACTATCTTCTATATATAATCCCTTTCCTTTTGTGTAAATTTTAACATACCCATTCTCTTTATTATACTTACAAGCATTTGAAATTAAATTTGACAGAATCTGCTTCATTGCATCTCGATTAACAATCACTTCCAAAGTGGACTCTTGAGTAAATATTTCAATAGTAGTGTATATTTTTTCTTGAATTGTAATGACCTCTTTTACAATGTCACATATATTCTCTTTTTTAACCACTAAGGTATCTTCTTGAAGCAGAATATTAAGGTTATTATGTAAGGCACCTATATCTTCTGCACTTTGGCGAATTCTACTTAATGCTTTACTATTTTCTAAAGTAGTTCTCTCAAGAATTTTGGTATTTAATAAAATAGATGTAATAGGAGTGTTTAAGTCATGAATGAGATCTTTAGAAAAATTATCTAATTTTACGATGGCTTCTTGCATTGGTTTTAATGCTCTTACAGAGAGAAAGTAACTTATAAGTGCAAATAGAAAAAGCAATCCTACTTGAAGTGAAATTATTTTTCTTTTTATATCTGCAAGTTTTTTGTAAAATTCATCCTTACTTTTTTTAACATAGAAATATCCCCCATCCCAGCTATAGGGTATAAATGCTTCAAAATACTCCTCTCCAATTAAAAAATTATCTATACGAAAATTTTCTATTTTTTTATGTACTATAGTATGTGTTATTCCATCTGTATGCACTTGGTGTTGGTTCATTTTAAGCTTTCTTATATGCTCTATCATCGAAAAGTGTTCTTGTTCTATAAGGATTTTTTTTTGCTCTCCAAAGTAAAAATACCCTGATGCTAAAATAAGAAATGCAACACTTCCAAAATAGATACTAAAAAACTTCCAAAATGCTGTTTTGTCATGTGTTAACAAGTCGGTACCCTATCCCTTTTATAGTCTGTATCTCTAAACCTACTTTACGTAATTTTGTTATGTAGACACGAAGCGCTCCTTCACTCGCTTCACCTTCACTATTTAACTCATACAGAAGATTACTTTTTGATATTGTTTCATCCTTATGACTGAAGAAAAGGGAAAGAAGTTTTTGTTCTTGTGGTGCTAAAGCAACCAACTTACCATCGGATAGAAGCTCATTTGTCTGTATTTTATAGAGTAGATTTTTATAATACACCTCATTTCCAACCGAAGCAAATGACTTTCGAAGTAGTGCACTTATACGGACTAAAAGCTCATCAAAATCAAAAGGCTTTTTCAAGTAATCATCTGCTCCTACCTCAAAACCTTTAGAGAGAGATGCGATATCACTTAGTGATGTTAAAAAAATACAGGGTGTTTTATCACCAGAATCTCGTAGCATTTTAAGAAGTTCAAAACCATTATAATCAGGAACATTTACATCAAAAAGCATTAATTCAAAACTAGCACTCGCAGTTATGTCAAGAAGACTATTGCCACTCTTTGCCAATGTAACATCATACCCTTCAACTTCTAGAAGTTCACAGAGTGTTTCAGAGAGAATTTTATCATCTTCAAGGAGAAGTACTCTTGCCATATCTGCTATTCCCAATCATCAAATTTAGAGTTTGTATGTTTATCTTTTTTATAACGTTTAGCATTTTTAGACTTATCTAACTGATTAGAACTATGCAAAATTTCACTTTTAATATTATCAATATCCTCTTGAGATTCTTTATATCCTATCATCTTTTGTACAAGAGTTTGCAGATCTTTTAACTCACCCTTATAGAGATCAATCTCCTCAATCCTATTTAAAAGCTTTAGGCTATTGTCTATTTTTTTGTCAAAACCTTTATGTGTAATTTCATCTGTATTCATTAAGTAAGAGATCATTCCCTTGTGAAAACGTTCTAGTGCTCTAATATAACGAAGTCTATGTGCATTGTCTATTGCTTTTTGTGAGGCTGCCATTTCTATCCTATTAAGATTTTATAGCTATAATTATACACTTTATTTTGGAGAAGAATTTGAAAAAAATTATTTTAATGCTAACACTACTAAGTATATCCCTTTTTGCCGAGGTAAAAAATGCTTATATATCACAACAAATTGTAAACTCATCACTCCCTATAGTAGATGTCAGAACACCACCGGAATGGCGGGAAACTGGACTTTTAAAAGGTGCTATTCCCATTATGTTTTTTAATCAACAGGGAGAGTATGATATAAATGCTTTCTTAAAAGAGCTTAATGCAAAAGTAGATACAACAAAACCCTTTGGGATCATCTGCCATACAGGAAGTAGAACTTCTATGATTGCACCATGGATGTCTCAAGAGTTAAACTATAAAGTAGTTAACCTTCAAGGTGGCATGGAGTATGCAACAAAAGCTTTAAAGATGAAAACATACCCATATAAAAAATAACAAATGAAAATTCCCTCATTTATAAAATTTATACTCTACCTTGCACTCCGTATAGTGATTACTTTTACTGTTTTAGGATTTTTTATATTTTTACTTTGGGGATTTTTATACTTAATTTTCTATTAAAAAATAGTTTTTGTGTATAATGTCTTCTATGAAAATATGGAACATACAAACACAAACACAGACACATACCATAGTTCGCTTTAACTGCGAAGAACATAGTGAAATGGAGTACCTCGGTGAGTTTACTGATGATAGCTTTCAAGAGTATCTCAGCTCTCTTCAAACAGATATAGATACAGAAAAAAATCTTAAACTTATAAAGTACTACGGATATTTACACCTACTACTCAAACGAAAGACCTAACTCTTTCTCGCTCCATCCAAACTCTTGAAAAATCTTGAAAAAAACTTTATCCAAAGAAGCTTTTAGAAAAAGCCTCTCTTTCGTATATGGGTGTAAAAACTCTAAACTAATCGCATGAAGTAAGAGCCTATGCATAGCATACTTCTCTCTTACAAATTTATTATGCTCCCCTCTTCCATACTTCGTATCACCTAAAAGATGATGATTTAGATGTTTCATATGGCGACGTAGTTGATGTTTTCGTCCTGTTTTAGGTTTAAGTTCTACAAGTGAATAACGCACAGTATCATACTTTCCAACTGTAGCATTTAACTCTACTCGTTCTAAACACCTAAATACTGTTTGAGCCTCTTGTGCCTCTTTATACTTACTCGCATCTTTATCACTTATTTTATCAAGTTTCTCTCTTAAAGCATGATCTATAAAACCACTCTCTTCTACATATCCACGAGCAACAGCAATATATGTTTTTTCTATTGTATGTTCTCGAAACTGCTCACTCATGAGTTTTGCTGTATGAGAATCAAGGGCGAAGAGTAAAACACCACTCGTAGGTTTATCAAGTCTGTGAAGAGGGTAAACCCACTGCTCTATCTGATCACGAAGTATTTTCATGGCAAAGTAAATTTCATGTTTATCTATCATAGATTTGTGGACTAAAAGTCCAGAGGGTTTATTTATGGCAACAAGATACTCATCTTTATAGAGTATCTCTAACTCATAATCTTTAAACATTTAAAAAAGTTTAGCCATCACGTTTAGTTGTCTTACGTTTTTTCTTTGTCACTTTCGCTTGTTTACGAGTTTGAGGCATGCCACTTGTATTTTTACTATACTGACGCTCTTTTTTCTCACTACTTCGTTTATGTTCTGCTTTGAGTTTTACTTCATCTACATCTTTACGACGTATTGTCGGATCTGGCTCAAAACCTTCAACTTCTTTTTGAGGAATCTTCTGCCCAATAAGTTTCTCAATATCTTTAATATCATATCTTTCATAAATATCTATAAGACTTATAGCCTCACCGTTACGGCCAGCACGACCAGTTCTTCCAACACGATGCACATAATCTTCAGGAATAGAAGGAAGTTCATAGTTAATAACATAAGGAAGATGCTCAATATCTAGCCCACGTGAAGCAATGTCAGTTGCTACAAGAACCTTAAAAGCACCCTCTTTAAACTGAGTTAGTGTTTTTAAACGATTTGCTTTTGTTTTGTCACCATGCAGAACACCACACTTAAGCCCATCTTTTCTGAGTTCAACAACTAGTTCATCAGCACTTGCTTTTGTTCTTGTAAAAACTAAAACTTGTGGATAATTTCTTGAACCAATCAGATAAGCTAAAAGTTCTGCTTTTCGTGTCGTATCTACTAAATAAGCTATTTGATTAATAGTATCTACTGTAGTATTTTTCTTTGCTGTCTCTATAAATGCAGGTTTAGTAAGAATTAGTTTTGATAATTTTCTTACTTTTTCACTATATGTAGCTGAAAAAAGAAGTGATTGATGACGTTTAGGTAACAGAGGGTGTATCTTTCTTATATCTTTAGTGAAACCCATATCTAACATTCTATCTGCCTCATCTAAAATGAAAGTTTCTACATCTTTAAGGCTAAGCCCACTATCTGTATGCTCCATCAAACGCCCCGGTGTTGCAATAATTATATCTACACCATCTTTAATTTTCTGTTTCTGTTTGGCTAAATCTTTGCCGCCTACTAAAATCATAATTTTAATCTTCATATTTTTAGCATAATTTTCTAAATCTTCATATATTTGAATACTTAGTTCACGAGTGGGAGAGAGTATAACCCCTCGAACACCTTTACCCTCTATAGGTTTTCTTAAACGCTGAAGTAGTGGCAAACCAAAGGCAGCTGTCTTTCCTGTTCCAGTCTGTGCCGTTGCAAAGATATCACTTTTAGCTAAAACTAAAGGAATGGCCCTTGTTTGTACAGTTGTTGGGTTTTCATACCCCATATCTTTTATAGCACTGAGTAGTGGCTTTATTATTCCTAGTTTTTCAAACGACATTTTGAACCTTCATCTTTTATATATAAAATGTATTTTAGCATATTTTTACTTTTATCTTGATACTTTTGTGATACAATAACAATAATTAAAACTTATTTTAGGTCAAAAAACTATTGAATTTTATTACACAACTTATAAATAAGATCCTCCGTATAGGGATCTCAGCTACAGATAGCGAAGTCTTAGAGTTACAAAAAATGTCTATCGCTATGATGCCTTTAATTATTGGTCCTGTTGGATTTATTTGGTCCCTTATTTACATGGGTTTTGGTTATTATATCTCTGCCCTTATACCAATGTTCTACACATTAGCTTCCATTATTACACTTATTGTTTTTTCAAAAACAAAAAATATAGAGTTCATTCAAAAAGCACAAATGACACTTATTTTAATCTTACCTTTTCTTCTTATGTGGACACTTGGTGGTTTTACACAGAGTAGTTATGTATTTATCTGGGCATTTTTTGCCCCTATTGTTGCACTTATACATGATAAAAGTACAAAATCGCTCTACTGGCTCTACTCCTTTATATCCTTAGTTATTTTCTCTGCTATTATAGACACTTGGCTCATTGAGAACATTAAAGTAGAGCTCTCACCTGTATCTGTTGAAATTTTCCTTATTCTAAACATTAGTGTAGCACTCTCTGGTATATACTTTTTAATTCGCTACTTTATTGGTGAAAAAGATAAAAATGCAGATGCAAAGCTCCAACTAAAACATGATGCACTGCTAAGTAAGACAAAAGAACTGTATGATAACATCTCTTATCTTGAAAGTTATAAAAAAAATATAGACAACAATCTAATAGTAACAAAAACAGACCTCAAAGGTATCATTACATTTGCTAATGAAAATTTCTACAGAACATCTGGCTATACAGCGAATGAAGTTATTGGTAAAAATCATAGTATTATTAGAGACCCAAATACAGATAAGGAACTCTTTAAAAATCTTTGGCGCACCTTGTTTATGAAAAAAACTTGGCATGGTAGTATTCAAAATAGAACAAAAAATGGTACTAGATACTGGGTTGATGCTACTATTTCCCCTATATTTAACAAAGATAATGAGATTGTTGAATTTATTGCTATACGTCATAACATTACAAAACTCATGCAACATCAAAATGAATTAAAAAAATTACTTTATGTAGATACACTTACTAATCTGAAAAATAGAAATGCACTCCTTAAAGATATAAGACGACAAGAACATTATTCATGTACACTTATTAACATTGACACCTTTAGCCATATTAATAACCTTTATGGCGAATCTTTTGGTAATAGAGTCCTTATTGAATTTAGTAACTTTTTAGTAAATAAACTTTCACCAAGCAATAGCTCAAACTTTTATAGATTAAGTGGTGATGAATTTGTTATCTTAGATAGCGAAAAAAGTGAAGATGAAGTAAGAAAATTTGCTCAAAACCTAATAAAAACAAATGCACAAGAAACTATTTTAATTGATGATCAGTCGATTTCATTAAGCATTACTATAGGTATCTCCTTTGAAAACTCATCACAACTCCTAACAACCGCAAATATGGCACTTATTGCAGCAAGAAAAGAGCTTCAAAGCTTTATGATTTATAACAAATCCCTCTCTTTAAGTAACGAATATGAAAATAATATAAAATGGATAAAAGAGATTAAGGATGCCATAAAAGAAGATAGAATAAGAATGTTTTATCAACCTATAGTTGATCATAAAAATCCAGAAAAAAAGAAATATGAGACACTTATTCGGCTTATTGATCGTTCTGGTGAGGTTATTACCCCTTATTTCTTTTTAGAAATTGCTAAAAAAGCAAAGCTCTATAAACAACTCACAAAAATTGTTATTAGAAAAAGCTTTGAAGCCTTTAAAGATAATGATTACGAGTTCTCTATAAATATTACGATTGACGATATTTTAGATCCTGAAATTAATCAGTATATTATTACAACACTTCATGAGTATAACATTTCAAATCGTGTTATTTTTGAAATTGTTGAGAGTGAAAGTATTGAAAATTTTGATGAAATAGAAAATTTTATTATGATGATTAAACAGTTTGGCTGTCGTATTTCTATAGATGATTTTGGTACAGGCTACTCTAACTTTGAACACCTTATGAGACTCCAAGCTGATTTTATAAAGATAGATGGAAGTATTATTAAAGAGATAACAACAAACAAACGCTCTGAACTAATCACTTCTGTAATTGTAGCCTTTGCAAAGGAGCTCAACATAGAGACTATTGGTGAATATGTTGAGACTAAAGAGATCAATGACAAACTTATAGATTTAGGAGTAAATAAGTCCCAAGGTTACTATTTTGATAAACCTCAAGCTTCTTTAGAGAAAAAGTAGCTATAATTACATAAAAACAGAAGAATAACTCTACATGATAAGAAAAAGTCTAAAAAGCACAACTAAAAGTGAAAAATTAAAAGCCTTTATAAAAAAAGCAAAAATCCCACCTGAGTTTTTATACCCTAACCGAAAGATGATTGCAAGAGGTGTTTTTCTTGGTGTCTTTATAGCTTTTATTCCTATGCCTATGCAGATGGCATTCGTTTTATTATTTATGCCTTTTTTTCGTTTTAATGTCCCCATAGCTATTGCTATGTGTTGGCTAAGCAATCCTTTTACAATGCCACCCATGTACTATGTGGAGTATCTTACAGGCTCTTTTATATTAGGGATAGAACCTGCTCCTGTAAAACTAACGCTAGAGTGGTTTAGTGAAAACATTGATGCTATTTTTATTCCTCTTTATACTGGAACTGCTATTTTTTCCATTGTAGGCTCCATGTTAGCTTATTTTGGAGTAAACTACTTTTGGAAACTTTCTGTTTATAAGGCTAGAAAAAAAATTAATAAGAAAAAAATACTACCGTAAAAAATTAAGTGCATTTAACTCAAAAAAATAGTAGAGTAATCCACCTATCCATAAAGCTATAATTGCTATATGTTTGAGTAAAAAAGATGTTTTGCTTATTTTATGTCGAAACAGTGCCATACTTAAAGTCGCCCCTAAAAAGCCACCAATAAGTGCAAAGGTATGTAACTCTTTTTCACTAATACGAGAGCTCCCTTTTTTTATAGAGCGATACTTATCAAAAGCATATACAACAAATGTAGCAATATTAATAAAAGTGAAGTAGATAAATATAGCTTTTTGCACTACTTTTTAAGACTCCAAAATATAAAACCTAAGCCTATAAAAATAAATGGAAGACTCAAAGCCTGACCAGTACTCATCATTAAAAAACTTGTATCATAATCAGCCTGCTTTACTTTTACAAACTCTACTAATATTCGCACTGAAAATAGCATAGTTAAAAAGAGTCCAAAAAGCAAACCGTTTTTTATACTATTGCGTTTATATCTGTAAACAAAAGTCAATATAATAAATATAACTAAATATGAAAATGCTTCATACAATTGTGCTGGATGTCTAGGAAGCATATCAACACGAGTAAATATAACTGCCCAAGAGACTTCAGCAGGTTTTCCAATAATTTCAGAGTTCATAAAGTTTCCCATACGAACAAAAAAGCCAAAAAGAGCAGTAGGAATAGCAACACGATCAAGAAGCCAAATATAATTTAGCTTATGTTTCTTGGCAAAAAGGTAGAGTGCAATTATAACTCCTGTCCCCCCACCATGAGAGGCTAATCCCCCCTCCCATACAGCCAAAATTTTAGATGGATTTGCAAAGTAGTAAGAAGGATCATAAAAGAGTACATGCCCTAACCTTGCTCCAACTACTATACCTATAGTAATGTAGAGAAACATTGACTCTAACATCTCTTCGTCTTTGCCCTCTTGTCTGTAAACCCATTTCATAAACTGTAGACCTGCAAGAATTGCACTTGCAAAGAGGATTCCATACCAGTAAACAGTAATAGGTCCCAAAGAGAATGCTATAGGTGAATTACTCCAAACAAAATAATTCATCTTAAGCTCTCAGTGCTTCAGCTATTAGCTCTATTGGGTTTTTAAAGATGGTCTCACTCTCTACACCCATTGAGTTGTTTATCTGCATACGACAAGCTGAACACTCAGCAGATACTATCTCTGCTCCGGTTGCTTTAATCATCGCAGCTTTTGGAATACCTGCTGCTTTTGCAAAATGATACTTCTCACTCTGCATAGTAATTCCACCAAATCCACAACAAGCATTAGGATCACTCATCTCTACTATTTTGTAGTTTTGGCGAATTAAATTACGTGGTTCTTCATAAATACCCTGCATCTTTTTTGCATGGCATGGGTCATGATAGGTTACGATGTTTGGTCGTTGCTGTTTTGAAGCTAAAACTTGTTCTAACTCTGTATGATTTTGCAACCACTCAGTAGCCATATAGACCTTACTCATCACAACTCTTGCACGAGCTCTCCAATCTGGCTGATCATGAAAATAGTGCTCATAATCTATTTTAAGCATAGCAGAACAAGTAGCTTCGGGAACAATGATAGCCTCAACATCAAAAGCAAATGTTTCAAAATACTCAATGTTAAATTTTGCATTATAATCAACTGTATCAAAATCACCTGTAAAGTAAGCAGGTGCAGAACAACATTTTTGACTCTTTGCTAAAAAAGCATCTATCTCTAAAGTCTCTAAAATCTCTAAGAGAGAGTCTCCAACACTTTTAAAATTGTAGTTTCCTAAACAGCCTATAAAAATAGCAACCTTTCGTTTACCGCCATTGTCAATATTTTCAGGATGTGAATTTAAAAATGATGTTTTTCTCAAACTTGGAAGTAGTCTATCTGCTTTTAACATAGGAAGATTAAAACGAGAATGCATAGAGTCAATGTCCGCTTTTATTTTAAAACCACAGGTTTGAAATACCCAACCGAGTTTAAATGCTAAGTCATTGAGCCAACGATGACGTAAAAGTAAAAAGAATGCTCTCTTATACCAAGCGATACCAAACTTTTTCGCTATATCAGCTCTGGCTTGTTCAATTATCATATCTGTTGGCAAAGATTTTGGACAGACCTCAACACAAGCCGTACATAAAAAACAAGACTCAAAAATATCTTTAGCAGTTTCATCCATCTCTAAGTGACCGCGTTTATATGCACCTAAAAGATCAATAAATCCACGAGGAGAAGTTACCTCATCTGCATTTACATTGTGAATGGTACAGACAGGTATACACTTACCACACTTTACACAATCATCTTGAATTTCATCAAAGCTAAATATATCTTCTAAAGGTTTATTCATTATTACACCGTTTTTGAAAAAGTTTTCTTACTTGCCTTGTGCTGGTGCATGTAAGCATCAAACGCCATGGCAATATTTCTTATAAGAAGTGTTCCTGTTTGTGAACACTCTATTTTATTCTCATCCATCTCTATTAAATCATCTGCAACAAAAGGTTTCAGTTCTTCTATGGCATCAGCAAAGTAAGTTTTGAATTCTACACCGTAAAGCTTATTAAATCTTTGTATATCTAACTTAAAGTTACTCATCAGTTCCATAATAACATACTGACGAATCTGGTCATCTTCGCTAAGAACAACACCACGCTCAAATGGAAGTTTCCCAGCATCAATAGCCTCTTCATACTCTGCCATCACTTTAAAGTTTTGGTTATAACTATCGACACCCTCGCCTATAGAAGTAAGCCCTACCCCTATAAGGTCAGCTCCACCCTTAGTTGTGTAGCCTTGGAAGTTTCTATGAAGTTCCCCTTTTTCTATGGCTTTAAAGAGTTCATCTTCAGGTTTTGCGAAATGATCCATACCTATCATCTTATAACCATGTGAAGTTAAGAAGTCTATAGTGTACTGCATAATTGCCAATTTTTCATCCGGTAAAGGGAGTGTAGTTTCATCTATTTTACGCATAGTCTTTTTGAGCCAAGGTACATGTGCATAGTTAAAAACTGCAAACCTATCAGGATTTAGAGTAAGTGCCAATGTAAGTGTCTCTTTAAATGTCTCTAATGTTTGAAAAGGAAGCCCGTAAATAAGATCAACATTAACCGAAATCATATTGTATTTACGAGCTAAATCCATCGCATCTTTTGTGATGTTGTAAGGCTGTACACGATGCACTGCAACTTGCACTTTTTCGTTAAAGTCTTGAATTCCAAAACTTACACGATTAAAACCAGCTTCACTCATCACTCGCATCTGATCTTCATTAATATGGCGAGGATCAATCTCACAACTTATCTCCGCACCCTCTATAAAGTTTGGAAAGTATGACTTTATCTCATCAATGATGATTTTAAGTTGTGCTGCTGTAAAGAAGGTAGGTGTTCCCCCACCAAAATGCATCTGAATCACTTCACGCTTACAATCTACATGTTTTGAAAGTATCTCTAATTCACGTTTAAGATACTCCATATAACGAAGCATTTTATCCTCTTTTGAAGTGAAAACAACATTACAACCACAGAAGTAACAAGCATTTTTACAAAAAGGGAGATGAAAGTAGAGACTCATAGGACGAGAAGAGTCCTGAGACTCTAACTTTTTAATGTAAGTATCGTACTCATAAGTATCAGAAAACTCTAATGCTGTTGGGTATGAAGTGTAACGAGGACCTGGTTTTGAGTACTTTAAAAATTTTGTAAAATCTAATGTCATAATTATTTATTCCTTATACTAGTGACGCGATTATCTCTAAATTTTACTAATAAACTGCTAAAAGTTATTTCTCAAATGTTCCAGCAAGTCTCTGATAAACTTCTGAGTCCCTTAATAACTCTGCATGTGTACCAATAGAGACAATCCTTCCCTTTTGCAAAACAAGTATCTTATCTGCATGTTCAATAGTTGAGAGTCTATGAGCGATAGTCATAGTTATTTTATCTTTTGTGTACTCATTTAATGCGGATTGAATACGTTTTTCACTCTCATTATCTAGTGCTGAAGTAGCCTCATCAAAGAGTATGATAGATGCATGTTTATAAATAGCACGCGCTATAGCAATACGTTGGCGTTGTCCACCGGAGAGATTTGTTCCTGCTTCACTCATAAAAGTATCTATTCCCTCTTCGAGTTCCTCTACAAAACCTAAGGCATCCGCAAGTTTTAATGCTTCTACAACTTTTTTTCTATCAATATTTTCTTCACCATAAGCCACATTTGCAGCTAAAGTATCTTGAAATATATAAATCCTTTGTGTCACCAAAGAGATATGATGTTTTAAAGACTTTTGTGTAAACTCTCTAATATCTTTACCATTTACTAAAACACTCCCACTATTAGGGTCATAATAACGAAGTATCATATTAATAACTGTAGATTTTCCACCACCACTATCACCAACTAAAGCTATGTTCTCCCCTGCTTTTATCTTCAAAGAGATTCCATCTAAAATATTATAATTCTCATATTTTAGAACAACATCTCTATATTCAACTTCTGTAATATCATCATCTAAAATCTCTATTCCATCTACTATTTTGTTTTCAGTATCAAGTATTTCAAAGACTCTTTCACTAGCAGCTACTGCATCTTGAATTTTTGAATATATTGAACCAATACGGCGAATAGGTTGAAATACCTGTCCAACAGCTGTTAAAAATGCTATAAACTCTCCTGGTGTGATATTACCATTATAAGCTTCTCTACCGCCTAAATATATAACTGCTGCAAGACCTGATGCCCCTATAATTTCCATAAGAGGAGAGACTATCTCCCCTACATAAACAGCTTTCATATTTATCTTAAAAAATTGCCAGTTTTGCACACTAAAACGCTGCATTTCAAATTTTTCTGTAGCATTTGCTTTTATGATTTCACTATTATTAAAAACTTCTGTCAAACGAGTAATAACATCTGCATTTTTAGCCTGAGAACGATGAGAATACTTTTTCAACTTCTTTGCTATTAAAATCAGAGGATAAAATATTAAAGGGATTCCAACAAGAGAGTAAAATGCCAAATGAGGATTTAGATAAATTATATAACTCACTAATCCAATAACTGTTAAACTCTCACGAAAAAGCTCTGGAAGCATATTTGAAACAAAATACTGAATACGAGTAATATCGTTGGTAACACGAGAGATAAGCTCTCCACTTCTATTTAAGTAAAGAAAGCTCATATCAAGGTGAATAATTTTATCGAGTAAAATTTCTCGAAAACGTGTCACTATATGCTGCCCAATATAGTTCATATAAACAGTTTGAATATAACGCCCTATTCCCTTAAAAAAATAAATACCAATCAGAGAAAGAGGAACAAGAGTAAGCATAGCCTCTTTTTTTTCTATAAGCATATCATCCATAACATACTTCATTATTTCAGCTGTTGCAATCGTAGCACTAACTGTTAAAAATATCCCAACTAATACAAAAGTATACTGAATTTTATACTCTAATATATAAGGAATATAACGTTTAAAAATCCTCTTCATCTATCTGTAAAGCTTTTTTTCATATAAATTATTGAGTACGATTACAAATGCTAAAGCATCTTTTTCTAACTCTCTGTTATGCTCAGTTTTTATAAGATGTTTCCCTTTATAATTAAAAGTCAATGCCTCTTTTCCAGGTCTTATAATAGCTATAGTATTTCCCTCCCTAAGTGCATAGGAGTTATGAAACTGCATCAAAGATATATCTCTTTTTTCATCACTAAAAATTGAGTGCCCCATAATTGGATACTTCAAATCAAGACCTAACAAGTCAAGTGCTGTTGCTAAAATGTCTGGCTGTGTAGCGACTTTGTTATAAACCATAGGCTCTACACCCCCTCCTAATATGAGACCAGGAATATGAAACATATCTACAGGAACCATATCTTTTCCATAAACACGTACATTATGATCAGCAGCTACAACAAAGATAGTATCTTTATAATATGCCTCTTTTTTCGCTTGTTCAATAAAAGAACCTATAGCAAAATCTGCATATTTTATAGCATTTTTAACACTTTTTTTCTTAACACCATCTATAAGTTTTATCTTTCCATCAGGAAAATCAAAAGGAGAATGATTTGAAGTTGAAAACATTACTGTAACAAATTTTTCATCATTAGCATACATTTTTTTAAACTCTTCATTTGCTCTTTGAATAACCTCTTCATCACAAACACCCCAAGTTCCTATAAAAGATGGATTTTTAAACTTAGGTTGATCGATAATAGTATCAAAACCATTTCCTAGATACCAACCTTTCATATTATCAAACCTACTCTCTCCACCATAGATAAAAAGAGATTTATACCCATAAGGCTTAAGGAGTTTAGCAATGGTAAAATAGTCGCTCTGAGACTTATTACGCTTAATCACTCCTTTTCCTGGAACAGAGTAGTTTCCAGCACTCAAACCAGCAAGACCCCGAACACTTCTTGTTCCATTAGAGTACAAATCTCGAAAAAGTATGCCCTCTTTAGCAAGCTTATTTAAATGAGGGGTAATTCCTTTCTCTCCACCAACAGCTTCAACAAACTGATATCCTAAACTCTCTTGAATAAACACAACTAAATTTTTAGATTTTTTTTGCTTAAAGTGTGTTTTTTCTATACGGCTCAAAGGAGATTTTTCATCATTTAAATGAGTAAGATTGAGACTTTTTTTCACTCGAGAATATGCTTCTTTGAGTTGCATAGTACCATACTGTTTTACTAGTTTGTTGCCGCCATGTAGTCTATTTGTGTAGATAGCATATACTATAGAATAGAACGAGTTTTTTGTAATTTCATTTAACATTCTATTTGAAGAGTACATAGCATCTGAAATATTAGCAGGTCTATGTCCAAAAGAGGAACGAATACCAATAAAGAGTATTAATAAAATTGGTACAAAAAGTGCAATACGTTTCATATAATGTATCTCAAATACCTGATTAATATTATCTTTAGCATATTTCAAATAAAGATAAATAAATCCCCCTATCATAAGCCCTGATATTAGCAATTCTAACTTATAATCAGCAAATATCATGGCAAATACTTCTTTTGGATATTCAAGATACTCCACAAAGAGATAATTAGGGCGGACATCATATTCTGCTATAAAAGGGAATGTTGCATTCTCAATATATATGAGTAATCCCATTACAATTAAGAAATAAAATTTTAGAAATTTTTCTACAAAAAACTGTAAAAACCGCGGGGAAAGTGTTAAAAGTATAAGTGGTACTACCAGTAAAATACTAGCGACAATAGTGTCCATTCGAAGACCAAATAAAAATGTAAGCCAAATACTAGAATCACTCGCTTGTATATTCTCAAAATAGAGTATAAAAAGAGAAAGTCTTCCTATAAAGAATACTCCCACCATATATAAATAGTATTTTACTAGTTGTTTTATTATCTGCATTTATTGTTTTCCATTAATTAATTTTATTCCATAAAAAGAGTGTTTTGATGGATAAGTTCGAGTAAATACTTTCCTCTTTTTGTTTTTTCACTTGTATTTACTTCTTTATAACTATCGGTATAGTATGTTTTATTTTCAAATATTTTATCTGGCCTATTTGAAAATTGGTATATAAATTTATCTGTATAAATTGCATTTTCAGTCCAGCTTCCAACATGTGAAAATTTTCTTCCATACTCTTTTGAAAGTAAATTATATCCTGTACTATAATCTTTCGTAGGATTAGAAACACCAATATAACTCAACAGAGTTGGTACAACATCTAAATGCGATGTTAATTGAGTGATTTCAGTATATGTAGAAATCGGTGTTTTCAAGACAAAAGGAACTTGAACTTGTTGAGAGTTAAATGAACTATTATGTCCAAAATTTCCATACTCATAAAACTCTTGTCCATGGTCTGCTGTAAAAATAATTATTGAATTATTATACAAATTTTTTTCTTTTAATTTTTGTATCATTTTTCCAATGAGACTATCATTATAATAAATAGCATTTTTATATTGATTTAAAAGGTTCACTCTATCATCACGACTCACAGTTAAGTAATTTAATTGAGCATAAGAGTCAGGTTTAAAATGAGAATACTCTTTTGGATAGGAGTTACTGTGAGGTGCATCTAAAAATACAAAAGAAAAAACAGGTCTATTAGTATCTAACTCATCTACCCATTTTATAAATTCATTACTTGTTTGCTGATCTTTTTCATACACTTTCCCAGTATGTTCATCTTTTATATTATTTTGAATCTCATAATAGGCTGTCTTTCGAAATTCTGGCCATTGTGTAGAGGTTGATGAAAATATTTCTATCTGATATGATAATTGTTTAAGTACATCAAATAGTACAGAACCTTTTTGAGCATTTAAAAAAGCGAACCAGTATGATGAGTTTATCCCATACATTAAAGAGAAAATACCAAATCGTGTTGCATTCCCACCACTAATATGATTTGTATATACTCTACTCTCTTGCATTAATTTATAAATATTTGGAGCAACTGATTGAGACATAATAGAATTTCGAACCGAATCAGATGCAAATATAAATATATTTACAGGTTTTATTTTTTCTGTATTGATTGGATTTAAAGGATATTTTAAAGGGTTGTTTTTTTGAATTTTAACAAATTTATTGTTACTTGTATTTCCTTTAAGTCCAAAATTATTTTCCATAAAGCGTGTAAAACTCATTGGCTGATAAAATGGAATAACTCTTGTGACTTCTAAATACTTCGTATTCCCATACATATTTGCAAATCCATAAACTACTTTCTCAGATAAAATAACTACTAGTAATAATGGTAGTATAAAAATATTAATTTTTCTATTTATATTATTGTTAATTTTGTAATTTGCATAATATATTTTTTTAAAAAAATATATTTCTATAAAAATAAAAAAAAGTATTAATAGTGTGCTTATTATTATTGGAATGATTCCAACTTGAATACTATCCTTTGCACCGGGACTTGTTAATATGTTAAGTACCATTCCATTTATATGAAATTTCCAAATTCTGTAGATAAAAAAATCCACTACTAAAGTTATATTTACTACAACAAACAAGCTTCCCAGAATCCAAAAAAGTGTTTTTTGGAACCATGAGAAAGGCATAAAAATAATATAAAAAATCAAATATAATGTTGAAGCAGTCGATATTACAGCAGCAATTGAAAATACTATAGTAGAAAAGTCATATACCTTATTTAAAGATAAAAATAGTGAAAACAAAAGAGTACTCACTAATAAATTTAGCTTGATAAATAATGATATATTGGTAAAATATTTTTTTGTATTTTTCTTCACTAAAATCCTTATATTTTATTTACAGCTATTAATATAAGCTATATTTAGACTTTTATCTCTACCAGCTAAAATAACTCTAACGTCATCCATATTAGATAATTCAAGTAACAAAGGCTCATTTACAGGAACATGAAAAATAAATGTTGGTATTCCACTTAAATTTTTTTGTGTCTGTTTTCCATACTTTGGATCTTCCAAATCACCATAAGGAATTGCTACACCACTAAACCCATATATCGAATATGCTATTTTTAATACATTTGATGCAACAGATGAAAAAAAGCTACTCTCAGGAAGAGGACTTAAGGCAAAAAGTGTTTTAAATCCTGCTGCTTTATATTTTGACAATTTAAAAACTGTTGAACCTTCTATATATATTTTATCTTTTATGCTATCATTCACTGTAATTTCTTTAAGATGCTTAATAGCTTTATCTGTTTCATTCATAGTTATACGATCTAAATTTTTAAAATCTAACCAAAAGTAATGATTTTTTCCTAATTCATGAAATAATTTTTCTAAAGTAAATAAAGTTTCAGTAGAGTTTTTACTAGGCTTTCCATGTGAAACTATAAATTTATTCAACGATACATCATAATAAAAATCTACCTCAACACCACTATAATCACTTTTAAAGGCTTTACTAAAACTTTTCAGACTATTTTGTTCTTTATGTGTGTTGTATACACCACGTGAGGACCATTGCTTCGAACATGATTTATAAACCTCTGTTGTATCATTTAATTTATAGTTGTTCACATAATAAAGAGTTAAATAATAAAAAAGAATAAGTACAGGGAAGAAACTTAACAATAATAACTTTATATAATGTAAAAATTTCACTCTTCATTTTTCCTTTTCTAGGTAATTGGCCATAATTTTAACATAAATATTGGTTACATTACATGGCAAGTAATCATCTAAAATGCATTTCATCTTTTTTTTGTCTATTAATACACTCTTAATAAATAGTTGCTATACTTTCATTATAAACAATTTATTACTTCAATTTCACGAGGAAAAGCAATCATTATTAAACTTTTGCATTATGATAAAAACAACTTAATAAATTATATAATAACTCTATATGCTTTTATAATTCCTATATCGGCATCTGATCCAAAAAAGCTAACCTTGTTACTACTTCTTTTATGGGTTCTTGACATCAATATTTACTCTAAAATTACTAAATTATTTGAAAGTAGAGTCTTTATTGCCCTATTTCTTTTTCTAAGTTACAGTGTTTTATCTTTACTTTGGGCTAATAATCTTTCTTCCGGATTTAATTTTTTAACACATTATTGGTATTTACTCGCTTTTCCAATTTTTATAACCGAACTAAAACTGCATAATATTCCAAAAATTTTATCTGCTTTTTTATTAGGGATGTTCATCAGTGAACTTATTTCTTATGGTGTAATGTTTGAATTTTTTACTTTTAAAAAAGCAACCCCGTTAAACCCATCTCCGTTTATGCATCATACATTTTATGGTCTATTCCTTGCATTTACTTCACTATTACTCTTAAATAAGATTTTCACAACTATACAAATAAAAGATAGACTTCTTTATTTTCTCTTTTTTCTAACTGTCACTGCTAATCTCTTTATGAATGCAGGTAGAACTGGATACCTTGCTTTTAGTATAGGTTTTATTACTATATCTTTCTTATATATAAAAAATAAAGTATCCGCTTTTTTCTTTATCTTACTATTTATAGGGACTATTTCCACTATTTCTTATAATTTTAGTTCTGTTTTTAATGCAAGAATTCATCAAGCACAGGCGGAACTTACAAAAATATATGAAAACTCTGCTACAAAATTCCATGGTTCTTTTGGTCTTAGGTTAACCGTTTGGTCAGTAGGTATTGAGATGATTCAAGAAAATCCTCTCTTAGGTACTGGTGTTGGAAATGAGATGATAGCACTCAAAGAAAAGTTAGAAAATGATCCGCTGAAGAAAAAGCTGATATATAATATTCACCATTTTCATAATGATTACATTAGCTACTTTGTACAACTTGGAATTTTTGGATTTCTCTTATATCTTAATATTTTTTATCAACTTTTCAAACTCTCAATTTCAGACAAAGAAATATCTACCCTTAGATATTTATTTATTATCATTTTTCTCATCTCTAGTCTAGTTGATTTTGTATTTGTTCATAAGTTTACATTAGCACTGTTTGTACTATTTAGTGCTATTTTCACTGTAAAATCAATCAAAAAACCGTATCCACAACCACTCTAATAAACTTACAATGAAATATTAGATAAAATTATTTAGATAAAATAGAAGGTTACCTAATTGTCCTATAAATACACACTTAATCCAAAATATACATCTATGCTTGATAGCCTAAAAAACATCAAAGATATTTTTTTTAATGCAGATATCAGTATTCATAAAGCTAGAAATGAATTAAAAATCATCGAGATTGATGGTCTAAAATGTGTTGTTAAATCTTTTAAAGTACCTCATATTCTAAATAGATTTATATATACATATATTAGAGATTCTAAAGCTAAAAAATCTTATACAAATGCAGTAAAACTACAAGAATTATCAGTTAATACAC
>Ga0256838_1000388_pt1 | contig 28117 bp, 36 predicted proteins | sample 4571419metaG_FD_185978 | JGI IMG/M metagenome (GOLD analysis project Ga0256838, IMG submission 185978) | Hydrothermal vent microbial communities from Guaymas Basin, Mexico - 4571-419 | ecosystem: Environmental > Aquatic > Marine > Hydrothermal vents | place: Mexico: Guaymas Basin | collected... | reverse complement strand
TTGTTTCTATATCGTTTTGAGTGTATCCACAGATATTTCCATAGTTTGGATTTAGGCTTATATCTCTTAGCATATTTAGTCCACTAAATATACTTGCTTTTGAGAACTTACTTACACCTGTTAAAAATGCAAACTTTATATACTCTTCACAACCTTTTAAAACTGTATATAGGCTTTTTATAATCTCACGATTTTCTCTTGCTACTTCCATTTGGTCTAGGTTATCTAGTATAGCTTTATCGTACTCATCTATAAGGACTACTACTTGTTGGTTGTATTTTTTAAAAGTTAGTTTTATAAGTTCTTCCATACAACTTGTAAATTTATTTGTATCTCTACACTCTACATTCAAATTTTCTTGATTCTCTCTTAGTACATCAAAAATTCTATTTTTCAATCCCTCAGCACTTCTTAAATCTCCAAAAAAGTCTATCTTAATAACTGGATATTTAATGTCCCAATCCCATTTATCATAGATATATAAATCTTCAAAAAAATCTTTCTTGCCCTCAAAGATACTTTTTAAGGTTGTTAAAAACAAGCTTTTACCAAATCTTCTAGGACGGCTTAAAAAGTAAAACTTTGTACCACTTTCTATAAGATTATAAGCCTCTTTAGTTTTATCTATATATAGATAGTCTTTTGTGATTATTTCACTAAATGTTTGGATGCCTATGGGTAGCTTTTTCATACTATAAACCTTTATGAAAATATATACAATTATAACATTAAAATTTATGTTTTATTGCGTTTATGATGGGATTAAAAGCTTTTGTACTAACATCAACTTTTTGCCCTATTTTTAGATTTTTTATCTCATTTTCACTTACAACTATTTCAACTAATTGTTGCCCTATAGAGATGATAGCTACATTTATAACATCAACTTTTAAGATATCTAAAAGTTCACCTTCAAATGAAAACTTAGCACTTCCACTTGTCTTTAATAATATATCTTTAGGTAATCCATCATCAACTATAAGACCATTTTTTAAAACAACAACCCTTTGTGCCAATCTATATATCTCACTAGGGTCATGACTAACCATAATAGTTGTCAAACCAAACTCATTATGAAGTGATAATATCTCATTTTGTAACTTTAATCTCATACTAGGGTCTAATGCTGATAATGGTTCATCCATCAAAAGTAATTTTGGTTTATGCATCATAGCACGACATAAGCTCACCCTTTGTCTTTGTCCACCACTTAAAGTAGCTGGTAATCTATCTTTTAACTCTGTTAATTTTGTAACTTCTAAAAGATGAGATGCTAACTTTTTATCTTTTTTTACATATAAAAGATTGTTTTCTATACTCATATTTTCAAAAAGAGCATAGTTTTGAAAAACAAAACCAATACCCCTTTTTTGAGGTTGTAAAAAAGTTCTTTCATCTTGAAAAATACTATCTGAAACACTTATACAACCATCAGCATTTTCTAATCCTGCCAAGATGCGAAGAAATGTAGTTTTACCACTACCACTATCTCCTGCTATTGCTACAAATGAACCCTCTTGTATCTCAAGATTTATATCTAGTTGCATCTCTCCATCTGAGCCATAAAGTTTTTTTGTTATATCTATTTTTATCATCTGTTTACCATCTTATTACTGTTTGCATTAAAAGTATATACACCTAAAAGAACTACAAAACTTATACAAACCATTATAGCACTATATATATGAGCAGTTGAATAATCCATAATCTCAACCATCTCATATATAGCAACAGATGCAACCTTTGTTTCATCTGGGATATTTCCACCTACCATAAGAACCACACCAAACTCCCCTATAGTATGAGCGAAAGTTATTATAGTGGCTGTTAAAAGTGCTGGTTTTATATTTGGCAGAGCTACTTTTAAAAGTGTTTCAAATCTACTTTTACCACTTATATAACTAGCTTCAAGCATATTTTTATTTAATGATTCAAAACCATTTTGCAGTGGTTGAACCATAAATGGCAGTGAGTAAAAACAACTAGCTACAACAATACCAAAGAAACTAAAAACAAGTTCTATATCAAAATTTTCTTTAAAAAAATTACCTATAGGGGAATTTTGAGAAAGAGCAACAAGTAGATAAAATCCTAAAACTGATGGTGGAAGAACAATAGGTAGTGCTGTTAATGCTTCTAAAAATGGTTTTATTTTTGAGTTAGTTTGAGACAAAAACCAAGCAAGTGGAACACTAAGCATAAAGAGTATAAAAGTGGTTACAGTTGCTAACTTAAAAGATAATAAAAAAGGTGTAAAATCTAAGTTAGAAACTATATCAATCATCTAAAACCTCAGCTATAGATATATCACTAGCTTTTATAACGGCTACAACATCATCACCAACTTTTAGTGCAAGATTATTTGCTAACTCTTTTGTTATGATAGCTTCAAAAACTATACCATCTAAAGAGCTTAGCATCATAGTTGTTAAAAGCTTACCATCTGTTATAGATTTTATTGATGTTTTTAGTTGATTTTCAAAACTTGTTTCACTTATAAAATTTTTTGCTATAGATATTGCTGTTGGTTTTATAGATAAATTTACATTTTTTTTAAGTTGTATATCTTTGGGTAATTCTAAACTAAGCATACTTAAAGTTTGACCATCAAAATCAAACTTTACTATATGTAAGTTATCACAACTTTGTATCTCTATTATAGATGCTACTAACATTTTTTCAACGCTTTTTCATGAGCAAATATAAAACAGTTTTCACCATTTATATACTGATGTGCTAAAACCTGTTCATGTGCTTTTAATATAGAATCAACAAGATATAAACCTAAACCAAAACTATTTTTTGATGGATTTGCTGTTGTAAATGGTTCTATATAGTAACGAAGTGGATGAGCTATACACTCCCCTTTGCTTTCAAAGATTAATTCAGCATTTCTCATAACTATCTTTACCTTATGGTCTGTTGAGTATTTTATACCGTTATCTATCATATTTTTTATAGCTGTTACATATAGTTGATAATTTACCTTTATCATCATACCCTCTGGTATATCTATAGCTACATCATCTCTATCAACCATAGCCATATCTATAGCACCATCTATAACATCTATAAGTCTATACTCTTTAAAATCTTTTTTATCCCCTAAACTTGTAACTTCTTCTATCAAAGCAAACTCAGTTACAAGTGTTTCAAGTCTTGAAAATATAGAGGTAAATCTTTTTTTCTGCTTTTCAGATGATAGCATCTGTGTAGCAATAGTACCTTTTGCAATAGGTGTTTTTAACTCATGCATTAAGTTTCTTAAAAAAAGTGTACGAGATTCTAGTATGATATTTATCTTCTCTTTTGTGGCTTCTAATTCATTTGCGACAAGGGCTATCTCATCTGAACCTTTTAACTTAAAAGATATACTCATATCTCCATCACCAAATTCAGCTATCTTTCTTCTTAAAAGTATAAGTGGTCTAAGTTTTTGAAGTATCAAGAAAAACGATAAAAATATAACAAAAATTATAATCGCATAAGAATAAAGTAGATTCCAAGGTCTATAAGATTTTAACTCTTCATCTTTTATAAGTACAGAAGACTCTGGTGTTTGTATATAAAAGTATATATTTCCATGTAACTCTATCATACTAGCTTTTAAGTCAGATACAATAACGGATGTAAATATACCTTTGTTGTTAAAAGACATAGTCTTGTCTATATTTTTAAAACCATCACTTTTTAACAACTCCCCATGGTGTAAAACAGCATCTTTCATATACTTGTCTTTTTCTATAAGAAGCTTATAAACAGCAAGATTTGCTTCAAGCATAACTTCTGAGTTATGCTTTTGCTTGTGGTCTTGATAAATTTGAGTTATAACTGAATGTTTAGCAAATATATTGTCAACATATTGGGTTTTATTTAGTTTATAAAACTCTATAAATACATAAGTAACACTTAAAACTGTTACACTAAGTGCAAAGAGAACAGTAAGTAAAACTAAGTGTTGCTTTATAAACTTTATCATTTAAGTAGCTTATACCCTACTCCACGAACAGACTCTATAAGAGACTTATCGCCTAACTTACTTCTAATCCTACCAACCATAACATCTATACTTTTATTTGAAGAGTCTTCATTTATAGCATTTACATTGTGGATAAGATCTTCACGAGATACTACTAAACCTTGCTTTGCTATCATATATGAAAGGATGCCAAACTCTGCATTTGTTAAATCTATGTTGCGACCTTTATATGTGATGCTCATAGTTGATTTATCACATTTAAAATCACTCTTAGACTCTTGTTTGGCCTCTGTTTTTGCTTCATATCTTCTAAGAACAGAGTGGATTCTAGCCTCTAACTCACGAGGGTCATAAGGTTTTGGCATATAATCATCAGCTCCAAGTTCAAGTGCTTTTATCTTATCTGTTACATCACTCCTTGCACTTGAGATTATGATAGGGATATCTTGTCTCTCTCTAATAGCTTCACAAACTTCTAAACCATCCATCCCAGGTAGTGTTAAATCCAATATAACAAGGTCAAATGGTTCTAACTTCAATATACTTACGGCCTTAAAAGGGTCATCTTCAGTGATAACCTCAAACTCAAACTGCTCAAGATACTCTGTAAGTATCTCAGCTAGTTCTAAGTCATCTTCAATCATTAATATTTTTTTCATAAGATGATTTTATCTAACTTAGACTAATAGTTTTATAACACCAAAGCTATACGATAAGCAATAAATGCTAAAACATAAGCTACAACGGATGTAAAAGCTAAAAGATAAAAAAAGTATTTTATCCCACCAGCTTCACGAGTAAAAACTACAGATGCAGCTAAACATGGCAAGTAAATCATAATCACAACTATAAATGAAACAGCAGAAGCAAATGGTATGTTTTTACTTATAGCATCTATTAGTGAGTTATTTCCTTCATCTACATCTGCACCTACTGAATATAGCACTCCTAAAGTAGATACAACAACCTCTTTTGCAGCTAAACCTGCTTGAAGTGCTACACTCATCTTCCAATCAAACCCTAATGGTTCAAATAAAGGTTCAGAAAATTTACCAATAGAACCCAAATAACTTTGCTCTAGTTGCTCTTCTACAAGTTTATTTGCTAGAGTATCTTTAACCTCTTGAGTTGATGCTTTTTCTATCTTTGTGTTATATTCTTGCTCTAACACAATATTTTTAGGATAATTACTTAAAAACCAAATAAGCATAGATGCAGCTGCTATAAAAGTACCAGCTTTTTTAAGATACATCATAGTTTTTGTTAAAACAGTGTGCCAAATAAGTTTAGCTGATGGAAGTCTATACTTTGGCATCTCCATAACAAATGGCTCTTCTACACCTTTAAATGCAGTAAGTTTTAAAACTTTTGCAGCGATAAGACCTAACATTGCACCACTTATATAGATGCCAAAAAGAACATTTCCTGCCATCTCTGGACTAAAAAATGCACCAGAGAAAAGTACATAAACGGGTAGTCTTGCACCACAACTCATAAAACCTATGATAAAGAGTGTAAGAAGTCTATCTCTGTCATTTTTCAAAATTCTTGCACTCATATAAGCAGGGATTGAACACCCAAAACCAGTTACAAGAGGTATAAAACTCTGTCCGTGAAGTCCAAACTTATGGAAAAATCCATCAAGTAAAAATGCAACTCTACTCATATAACCAGTACTCTCAAGAAGTGCAATACCGATAAAAAGTATAATGATATTTGGTACAAAAAGCACAACTGCACCAACACCAGCGATAATCCCATCAACTATAAGTGAACGGATATCATCATTTGCTATAGTAGCTCCAACTGTATCGCCAAGCCAACCAAAAAATGCATCTATGTAGTCCATAGGTATAGCACCTAATTCAAATGTAAGTTGAAATAATCCCCACATAAAAAACAAAAATATAGGAAGTCCAAACATAGGATGAATTAAAACAGAATCAATCTTCTCAGTTAGTGTTCTTGTTTGTTCTTGTTTTTTTTGCTTTACAACCTCAGCAACTATACCACGATTAAAAGATGCATACTCTTCGGCAAAAGCCTCTTTTATATCTTCACAATCATGATGAAGTTCTATATGTCTTCTAGCCTCAACTAAGATGGGTTGCAACTCTGTCCATATAGGATTATCGTGAATCTTTTGATAAGTTTTTTTATTGTTTTTAAGAAGATTTATAGCCACATTTCTATATGAATTTTTAGCACAATATTTATGCTTATCAAGATACCAAACTATCCTTGCTATCTCCTCCTCAACTGCTTCACTAAAAACAAGTTTAGTAGGTTTAGTTTCCTCTTCACGAACAGATACAACAGCATCAAGAAGCTCTTTTATACCTGTTTTTGTAGCAGCTGAAACCTTTACACAAGGGATGCCAAGAAGTTCAGACATATATTTTTCATCTATCTCTATCCCCTCTTTTTGAGCTTCATCACTCATATTTAATGCTACTACAACATTTTTATTCATACTCATAAGTTCTGCTGTTAGTTGAAGATTTTTTTCTAAATTTGTAGAATCTACTACATTTATGATTAAATCGTATTTATGCCCACAAAGGTACTCATGTGTTACCCTCTCTTCTATGGTATAATCATTAAAAGCATAAGTTCCAGGTAAATCTATAACAGTAAAATGGTAATCTTTATAATCAAAAAGCACTTCAGTTTTCTCAACCGTTACACCTGAGAAGTTACCAACATGAAGATGTGCATTTGAGATAGAGTTGATAAGCATACTTTTACCAACATTTGGCTGACCAACAAGTGCTATTTTTAGATGGTTAGCTGTAACTGGGCATGATTTTTTATCTACATTACTCATACTTTTTTTACCTCTATCTTATCTGCTTCACTTGCTCTTAGTGCGATTGTCATTTTTGCAACTTTTATCTCTATAGTGCTTTTGTTTGCTGAATATCCAAGCACTTCAACACTAGCACCTTTTATAATCCCAAACGATATAAGTCTCTGTCTTAAATCACCTGTTGTATGTAACTTCACAATTTGTAACTTATCACCCTTTTGTGATGTCAATATTGTATCCATAATTTCTCTTTTAATAGTTAATTTTCATAATGATAATGAAAATCAACTTGATAGAAGCTTAAAAGTCTATACTATTTGCACAAACAAAGCCACTACTAAATGCCCATTGAAAGTTGTAACCACCAAGTTCACCTGTAACATCTACAACTTCACCTATAAAGTACAAGCCTAAAATATCTAGTGATTCAAAAGTGTATTGGTTTAATTCAGAGCTTATAACACCTCCACGAGAAACTTCTGCTTTAGTAAAACCAAAGTTACCAGCTGGAGCAAAACTATAAGAGTGTATGTTTTTTAACTCTTCTAACATTTTTTTATCTAGTTTTTTACACTCTATATCTGGTACTTTTAAAGCTTTTAAGATGGCTACTGCCAATCTTTTTGGTAGTGGTATAACTGAACTTACTTTCTTCTTTGTGTTTCTTGCTAAACTTAAAATATCATCATTTGGTAAAAAGTTTATACTCATCTCACCTTTTTGCCAGTATAAAGATGCAGACAAAACAGCAGGGCCACTGATGCCTTTATGAGCAAAGAGCATCTCCTCTTTTAGAGTTTTATAACCAACTGTTATATCTACTAAACAACTAAGCCCAGATAACTCTTTCATCCAAAATTCACTAGGTTGTAGAGTTAAGCCGACAAGAGCTGGGCTAAACTCTTTAACTTTTATACCAAATGATTTTGCGATGCTTAGTCCAACATCACTAGCACCAAGATTTGTAAAACTTTTACCACCTGTTGCTACTATAAGTTTTTTTGTTTTTAAAACTGTTTTATCTGTTTTGATTTCAAATATATCAGATTTTTTTTGAACTTCAGTTACTTTTGTATTTAGATATTTTTTTATATGTTTGGTTTGTTTTTTAAATATATCTATAATCTCATCAGATGATTTTTTACAAAAATAATAACGAGATTTTCTTATCTCAGGTTCAACCCCATAAGTAGCTAAAAAGTTAAGCAAATCATCTTTTGAAAAAGCATCAAATGTAGAAGAGATAATCTCCATATCTCCATCATAATTATCAGCACTTACAGATACATTTGTAACATTACACTTTCCACCACCTGAGATTTTGAGTTTTTTTGCTACTTTTTCATTAGCATCTACTATGGCTATATTTAGATTTTTATCCAAATGAGATGCACACATCAAACCACTAGCACCAGCACCTAAGATAACAACATCATATATCTGCATAAAATCCCCTAACCTTTTTTCAAAAACTTAACAGCTTCACTACACATAACTAAACCAAATGAAGCTGTAACACCCATAAAACTGCCCTTGTCTTTTGTAATTCTTTGCTCATCTGAAAATATAACTTTATACTTTTTGTTAAATCCCCGTTTTTTCAATTCACTTCTGATTTTTGAACCAAACTTATCACCGTAACTTTTCCAGATATCATCAACTTTTATATGTGTAGGGTCAAGCCGTGAAGCACTACCAAATGATGATATAAGTTTTTTATAACATTTTTGAGCAAGAGCTAGTTTTGCAAGTCTATCATCTATGGCATCTAAAACCAAATCATACCCACTAAAATCAAACTCATTTACCCACTCTTCATCAACTCTTTTGTTTATGATAGTTATCTCTGGATAATGTTGCTTTAAAGATTGAACTTTATTTTCTCCTAAATGTATTTCAGACCACATCTGACGGTTTTGATTTGTTTCATCAAAACTATCAAAATCAACTATAGTTATCTCTTTTACACCACTTCTATAAAGACAATCAAGACAAAAACTACCAACACCACCAACACCTAAAAGTATAACTTTTGCATCTTCTAATTTTGCAAAATCATCCTTTAGAAGTTGTTTTACTCTTTCATATCTTAGAGCCACTTTTTAAGTACATCCATACTTTTATAAGCACTCATATCAAGCATAATAGGAGTTAATGAGATATATCCAGCTTCTATAGCCTCATAATCACTCATACCATCAACACCTTCACGAGGAGAAAAAGCTAAAGGATGCAAACCTAACCAATGATATTCTTCCCCTCTAGGATTTCTATGTAAATGGGAATCATTTGCATAGTGTCTATAACCTGCATATGTTACTTTCATATCAGCCTCTTTTTTATCTGCTGGTATGTTTATATTTAGTAATTCCCTTTTTGGTAGGGGAAATACTCCCTCTTTTATCTTCAAAACTATCTCTTTTATAGTTTTTGAAGCTAGTGAAAAATCCCCATTTGGATTTATAAAATCCATCACCTGAGAGATAGCTATAGATGGTATATTGTGTAAAACACCCTCCATTGCACCAGCTACTGTACCTGAGTATGTTATATCTTCACCCATATTTGAACCACGATTGATACCACTTACCAATAAGTCTGGTTTCTCTTTTTCAAACATTGTACTAAGCGATAGATAAACACAATCAGCAGGTGTACCATCATCTAGCTTATAAAAATCATCCCCAACACTTATAAACCTTAACGGTCTAGTTAGTGTAAGAGAGTGTCCACAAGCAGACTTTTCATTGGCTGGAGCTACTACCGTTAATTCAACACCATCCAACTCTTTTAAAGCATCCACTAAAGTATGCAACCCTTTTGCTTCATATCCATCATCATTTGTTATTAGTATTTTATATTTCATAATTGTATTTTACCATTATGGAACATTTTATGCTAGAGTTTTGGTATGAAAACTTTAATTATTATATTACTTATCGGCATAAATATTTTTGCAACAACTTTAGATGAGTTAGAAAATAATTATACAACTCTTACTTCTGAGATAAAAAAACTATCTCCTTTACTCTCAACTGAAGAGAAGATATCACTTTGCTACTTCGTTTTAAAAACACACAACTACATCACAACAGAGTTAGCAACAAAACAAAATGATACTATTGGCTTAGAAGATGCTACATATAAAACATTAGAGTTATTTTCCAAGATTCAAAATCAAAATCAAAAAATATCAACTCAAAATATCAATAAACTAAAAACTTTATATACAAAGATGACACAAGCAGGTGAAAAGCTTATAAAAAACAACAAAAAAACTCCAACAAAAAAAACTAATTCTTTAGTCTTTATCATAGTGGCTTCTTTAGTGGGTATCATTTTAGGACTTGTTATAGGTTACTTTATCTTTAAAAATATCAATAAAAAAGATGAAGAGCATACAACATACAACAACTATGAAGATAACAGTTCTGAGTCTTTAAAAGAGTTAGAAGATAGAAACTACTTTCTATCTCAAGAGATAGAAACTACAAAAAAAGAGGCTCAAGAGTATAAAACAAAATACAAACAACTAGAAGATGAAAACAACATATCTAAACAAAAGATAAAACATTTAGAAGATGAAGTTGAGTTTAATGTAAAAAGTCTAAATGAAGAGATACAAAAACTAAAAGAGGAAAAAGAGAGTTTAGAAAAACTAAACACTCAACAAAATCAAGATTCTGATGATGAAAGTATGATAACTGAAGAATTTAACGAAAAATTAGCATCTCTTCAACATCAAAGTCAAGATATTTATAAGGTATTAGACACGATATCGGATATTGCAGACCAAACAAACCTACTAGCACTTAATGCTGCTATAGAAGCAGCAAGAGCAGGAGAACACGGAAGAGGATTTGCTGTTGTTGCTGATGAGGTTCGTAAACTTGCAGAAAATACACAAAAAACACTAAATGAAGCTAGAGTAGATATATCTGCTGTTGTTGATGGGATATCAAATCTTGAAAGATAGCTTGACTTAAATCCAACTTTATTGTAAAATTACAGCATTAAAAGATATTAATCTCTCTCATAGCAAATCAAAAAACTAAGGCAATTACTTCATGAGTGAAAATAATTCACATCAAAAACCTCGTAAAAACAACAATAACAGAAATAACAATTCTAAGTCCCGTTCACACAAACCTGTAAAAGGTCCAAGTGTTGAAGACCTTCGTGCTAAACCATTAGATGAACTAGTAACCATTGCAACTGAGTTAAATATAGAACATCCAAATGACTTAAAAAGACAAGATATTATCTTTGAGATACTAAAAGCTCAAACAGAACAAGGTGGTTATGTACTTTTTACTGGTATATTAGAAATTATGCAAGATGGATATGGTTTTATCCGTTCTATAGACAAAAGTTTCAATGACTCTGTAAATGATTCTTATGTTTCAAATACACAGATAAGAAGATTTGCACTTAGAAATGGTGATGTTGTAACTGGTCAAGTTCGGCCACCAAAAGACCAAGAGAGATACTATGCTCTTATAAAGATAGAAGCGATAAACTACCTTCCACCAGAAGAGAGTAAGAAAAGACCACTTTTTGAAAACCTTACTCCACTTTATGCTACAGAACAATTAAAATTAGAGTATCGTGAAAAAGGTCTTACTGGTCGTATGATGGATCTTTTTGCTCCTATTGGTAAAGGTCAAAGAGGTCTTATCGTTGCACCTCCAAGAAGTGGTAAAACTGAACTTTTAAAAGAGATAGCTCACGGTATAACTCACAATAATCCAGAAGTTGATCTAATAGTTTTACTAGTAGATGAAAGACCCGAAGAGGTTACAGATATGGAAAGAAGTGTAAAAGGTGAAGTTTACTCTTCAACTTTTGATATGCCTGCTAAAAACCATGTAAAAGTTGCAGAGATGGTTATAGAAAAAGCAAAAAGAAGAGTTGAGTTAGGAAAAGATGTAGTTATCTTACTAGATAGTATCACTCGTCTTGCTCGTGCTTATAACACAGCAACTCCATCAAGTGGTAAAGTTTTAAGTGGTGGTGTTGATGCAAATGCCCTTCATAAACCAAAAAGATTTTTCGGTGCTGCTAGAAATATAGAAAATGGTGGAAGTTTAACTATAATTGCTACTGCACTTGTAGATACAGGTAGCCGTATGGATGAAGTTATATTTGAAGAGTTTAAAGGTACAGGCAATAGTGAAGTTGTACTTGATAGAAAAATAGCAGACAGAAGAATATACCCTGCCATAGATATACTAAAATCTGGGACTCGTAAAGATGAACTTCTTATCGGTCCTGAAGTTTTACAAAAAGTATTTATACTTCGTCAGATGCTACATAAACAAGATAGTGAAGTTGATGCACTTAAATTTATCTACAATACTATGGGTAAAAAAGCAACTAATGAAGAATTTTTAGAGAGTATGAATACTAACTCTTAATTATGAAAATAGGTGTATTTGATAGTGGTATAGGTGGTTTAACTGTTGTAAAATCACTACTAGAGCATAAACTTTTTGAAGAGATTATATACTTTGGAGATACTGCTCGTGTACCTTATGGCATCAAAGATAAAAACACCATTATCCGTTATGCTATAGAAGCTGTTGAGTTTTTTAAAAATTTTGATTTAGATATGATTATAGTAGCTTGTAATACAGTTAGTGCTTATGCACTAAAAGAGATGCGAGATTCAGCAAAATGTCCTGTTGTAGGTGTTGTTGAGGCTGGTGTTCAAGCTACTACAAACTCTCTTGAAGACAAAAACTCAAACATACTTATACTTGCAACAAAAGCTACTATAAACTCAAAAGCTTATGAAAATCTACTAAGAGAAAAAAACTATAACAACTTAGAAGCAAAAGCAACTGGACTTTTTGTACCACTTGTAGAGGAAGAGATTTATAATGGAGAGATTTTAGAAGCTACTTTTAAACACTACTTTAAAGATATCAAAAAACCAGATGCCATCATACTAGGATGCACACACTTTCCCCTTATATCTAAAGCTTTAAGCTCATACTTCAATGGCACAAAACTGATACATTCAGGAGAAGCCATAGTTCAAGAGCTTGAAAAAAACTTTACCTTCTCAAAAAAGTACAATGATACAAAACTGCAATTTTTTGCATCTGAAAATCCAACTGCATTAAATAATATCGCTAAAAAATGGCTTTAGTTAAGTATTAAACATTTTTTTAATCTATCTTTAGATAAAATCACATATAAAATTTATAAATAAAAAAGGCTCTTTATGTTTGGTATGGGATTTTCAGAAATACTCATTATCGCTGTTATTGCTATCTTGTTTCTAGGACCAGATAAACTTCCTTCTGCCATGGTTGAGATAGCAAAGTTTTTTCGTAATGCAAAAAGAACTATTAGTGATGTAAAAGATACTCTCGAACATGAAATGCATGTTTCAGAGATAAAAGAGGAAGCTTTAGCATATAAAAAAGAGCTTCTTAATACTAAAGAAAGTATAAAAAAGAGTACAGATATATCTCATATTGGAGCGAGTTTAACAAACTTAAATGATGATATACTAGGTGATGACTTAGCTGTTGAAGAGAAAAAAGAGCAAACTCAAAAAGTAACTTTTGAAAAAAAGAAAAAAGGTGAAGATAAAAATGTTTAATGAATTAAGACCACACCTTGTAGAGTTAAGAAAAAGACTTGGGATATCGGTTGCAAGTCTAATCGGTATGTTTTTTATAATGTTTTATTTTCATGAACCACTTTTAGAGTGGATGGTTGCTCCATTAAATTCTGCACTTATAGAAGTTGGGAAAAAATCAGTTCATGCAGCTGATGGTATGGTTACAACAAGTCAAGTTGGTGGAGCATTTTTTGTAGCACTTAAAGTTTCATTTTTTGCTGGTATCATAGGAGCATTACCTATCATTTTATCTCAAATCTGGGCTTTTATAGCACCTGGACTTTATGCAAATGAAAAGAAAATGATTATCCCATTTATAGTTGGTGGAACAGTTATGTTTATGGTTGGTGTACTTTTTGCATACTACATAGTTACCCCATTTGGATTTGACTTTCTTATAACATTTGGTAGTTTTAAATTTACTCCACTTATAAATATAGAAGATTATGTAGGTTTTTTTACAAAAATTATGTTTGGATTTGGTATAGCCTTTGAACTTCCTATATTTGCTTACTTTTTAGCACTTTTAGGTATGGTAAATGATAAACAGTTGACAGAATTTTTTAAGTATGCTATCATCATTATCTTTATAGTGGCTGCACTTTTAACACCACCTGATGTTTTAACTCAACTACTTATGGCTGGTCCACTTATCATACTTTATGGGTTTTCTATCCTTATCGTTAAGTTTGTAAATCCTGCTCCAAAAGAGGAAGATGAAGAAGAATTAAAAGATGAAGATGCTGATGTTTTAAAAGAAGCGTTAGGTTTAGAGACAAACAGTGACAAATAAAGAGTTACTAACTTCTAGCTATGATTTCACACTACCTAGTGAACTTATAGCTACTCATCCTGCAAACCCACGAGACCATGCAAAACTACTTGTATATGATAGAAAAACAGATAAAATCACACACACTTATTTTTATGAATTTGAAAAATATATACCAAAAGATTGTGCTTTAATATTTAACGATACAAAAGTTATAAAAGCTAGAATATTTGGTAAAAAATCAACAGGTGGAAAGATAGAGTTACTTATAAACCGTGCATTAGATGCTTATGATGTAAATGTTTATATAAGAGGTAAAGTAAAAGTTGATACTGCGATATTTTTTGATAATGATTTAGTTGCAAAGGTTATCTCTTTAAATGATGATGGTAGCCGTTTGGTTAACTTTTATAAAGATGATATAAAGCTAAGGTTTGAAGAGTTACTTCCTATTATAGATAAAATCGGTCATATACCACTGCCACCATATATACAAAGGGAAGATAGTGAAGAAGATGCTAATGAATACCAAAGTGTTTTTGCTCAAAAAGAGGGAGCAGTAGCTGCACCTACTGCATCTTTACACTTTACAGATGAACAACATAAAAGAGTTTGCAAAAACCACCCTTTTGCTTTTGTAACACTACATGTTGGAAGTGGCACTTTCAAGCCAGTAGAGGCAACAACTATAACAGACCACCCTATGCACTCAGAATACTACGATATCTCAAATGATGCAAAAAAACTACTAGATAGTGATAGACCAATACTAAGTGTTGGAACAACATCAACAAGAACCGTTGAATTTTATGTGAGAAATAAAGATAAACAAAAAGGTGAAGCAAACCTTTTTCTACATCCAAACAATAAGCCACTTAGGGTAAATCATCTACTAACAAATTTCCATCTACCAAAATCAACACTTTTAATGCTTGTAGCTTCTTTTGTAGGGTTAGAAAAAACTATGCAACTTTATAATGAAGCTATAAAAAATAATTATAGATTTTACTCTTATGGCGATGCTATGTTAATACTATAGATAAAAAATTATTTTAAACTTACTCTACCGTTTATAACCTCTATATCTCCTAATAATTCAGCCTCAAAAACTTTTGATGGGAACTTTTTTAAAGTCTCTTCATAGGTTGGATTTGTGCTACAAAATTCTAAAAAATCATCTTTTTTTGAAGTTTTATCATCATATCTTATACCAACTAATGATTGAACAAAATCATCTACATCATATATAGCTTTAGCTTTTGCATCCTTTAGTAAAGTGTTTGTTCCATCACTCTCCCCTATCCTATGAGGTAGTACATATATATCTTTTTGCATTTTTTGTGCATATTCAACACTTCTCATAGTTCCTGAGTTTATATCTGCATAAGTTACAATCAATACATCACCCAATGCTACTACAAGCTCATTTCTTATAGGGAAATTGTATCTTTGAGATGGTGTACCTGCTCTAAACTGACTAAGAACTAGACCATTACTTTCTATATCTTGAATTATACTTTTATTTACAGCTGGATACCTTTTATCCAAACCTGTTCCTGCTACCATAATAGTATTATTAGCACCTGCTGATTTATGTGCTATAGCATCAACACCCAATGCCCCACCACTAACTATACATATACCTGATTGTGATAGTTTTAATGATATTTGTTGTGTGAGGTATCTTGCATATTGGTTTGGTTTTCTACTACCTATAATTGAGACTTTTTTCCGTTGTAATAAACTAGTATCTCCTATATAAAAAAGCTCTTTTGGATACTTTTTCATAGAGTCTAGTTCTAGTATATGCTCTTTAATACTATTCATAGTTGATTTATATACACCAACTCAACTTCACTAAGTAGTTTTTTTGATTCTTTTAAAGCTAGTAGTGTATTTTTATGTGGATGACCTATAGCTATAGCACTTCCATATTTTTTAGCTCTTAATACAGCCACTCTTATCTGTTTTTTAACATACTCTTTATCCATTCTATGGTCTAAAAATACATCCCTTGCCATATACTTTAAACCAAAGTTTTTCATAACTTTTGGAACTTTTGTTTTTGATGTTGTTCTACTATCTATAAAATTTATATGATAAATATTAAGAACATTTATAAGTCTATTTACAGATAACTCATCTGCCGTGAATTTACTACCAGTATGATTATTTATATATTTTACTTTTGGAAAAAGTTTTTTAATTTTTCCTATCCTTTGTGATATCTCTTTTTGTGAATCTTTAACATGAAGTGTAGTTGGTTCTTCTGCTGTAAAATGCATAGCTTCCATAGGTAAATGCACCATATAAAAACTCTCATTTGATGCTAATTTAGCAGAGTTTGGATGTCTTGAATTTGGTGGTAAAAATGACATAGTTATCTTTAAATGCAAATTCTTTATATCTCTTACTTGCCTTCTTATACATACATCATCTAAGATGATTGCTAATTTTGGTTTACCCTTTGCAAGTTTTTTTACCTTTTTTTCTGGTGCTGGTGGTATCTTACCCTCTATCGCATCATATTCGTGAGAAGCACTTATATACTCTCTTGTTGGTTTTTTTAAAATCTCTTTTAATCTTTTTTTAACATCCTCTTCTTTACTTACCTCTTCTTTCTCTTTTTTATCCTCTTTATGCTCTTTTATAGTTGATAATTTTTCATCTTTTTTTTTACTATCTTGCATAACATTATCAGTCTTAGCATTTTCATAACCTAAATAATATCCTGCCAATAAAGTACTAAGTAAGAGTGCTATAATCCCCAAAGACCAAGCTATATATGTTAATAATTTTGAATTTTTGTCTGATTTTTTCTTTTTTCTTTTTGCCATTCGTAACCAATATGAAGTGTTTTTTAAAACTATAGCAAAAAAAAGCATAAATTTCTATTTGATTTAAGTAAATTTTTTGTATAATTCCAAATTCCTTTCTCTTTGTATCATTACATATGTGATATATAAATAGCCGAAAGGGAAGAGTCGAAAAGACTTAAATACCAAAAGGAGATCATACTCTATGAGAAACTACGAAAACTTAGTAATCGTAAAACCAACATTTACAGCTGAAGAGATTCAAGCTAGTATAAAAGCAGTAGAAGAAGTTATAACTTCAAACGGTGGCGAGATAGCTGCTACAAACGCAATGGGAATGAGAAAATTAGCATACCCTATCGATAAAAATGAGCGTGGTTATTACCATGTTATCTACTATACTGTTGCTCCATCTTCAATCGCAGAGATTGAAAGAAGATTCCGTATCAATGAAGATTTACTTCGTTTTGTAACTATCAAATACGATACAAACCGTGAAGTAACTGCATGGAAGCAACTAGTTGAAAAAGCTAACAAATCAGCTGAACCAAAAGCAACTGAGGAAACTCCAGCAACTGAAGAAGCAGCAGCTGAGTAAGTATAAGCATAAGCTTAAAAGATAAGGAATATTCATGTATAACAAAGTTATTTTGGTTGGAAACTTAACACGCGATATAGAACTGAGATACTCTCAAAGTGGTATGGGTATAGCAAATACTGCTATAGCTACTAGCCGTAAATTTACTAGTAATGGTGAAAAAAAAGAGGAAGTATGTTTTGTTGATATCACATTTTTCGGAAGAAGTGCAGAAGTTGCCAACCAATACCTTAGAAAAGGGAGTAAAATCCTAGTAGAGGGAAGACTTAACTTTGACCAATGGGTAGATCAAAACGGACAAAAACGCTCTAAACACTCTGTTATAGTGGAAATTATGCAAATGCTTGATTCAAAAGGTGACAATAACCAAGGTGGTGGATACAATGCTCCTGCTCAACAAGGCTACCAGCCTCAACAACAACAGCAACAACAGCAACAGCAAAACTATCAACAACAACCTCAAAGTTATCAACAACCACAGGCTCAACAACCAACATATTCACAACCTCAGCAAAGTTATAACAATAACCAAGCTCAGGCTCAAAGTAAACAGATGCCAAGTAGCAACGATATCCCAGTGATTGACATCGATGAAGATGAAATTCCATTTTAGATAGATAATAAAGAAAGGTAATAACATGGCAGAAAAAAGAAAATACAGAAAAAGATATTGTAAATATTGTGAAGCAAAAGTTGACTTCATGGATTATAAAGATGTAGGAGCTTTACGCTTCTCACTTTCAGAGAGATATAAAATCATGCCTCGTCGTCTTACTGGAAACTGTAAGCGTCACCAAGATATGATCTCTGTAGTTATAAAAAGAGCTAGAGCAGCTGCACTAGTTCCATATACTGTTACTCGTAAAACAGTTGTAACTGCACCATTTGAAAACTTAAAATAATCTAGTTTTCAAGGAATACTTTTTGCTTAAATATAAGCAAAAAGTACCCTATATCTATGAAATATATACTCACACTTTTACTATTAACATCCACACTTATATATGCAAACAAATTTGATATAATCATAAAAAAACCTTTTAACAATGCTCTTTTTGATATAACTCAAGATTATGATGGAGAGATAACAGCTGTTGGTTTTTCACAACTCTTTAAAACATCACAAAATAAACCTAGAGTTTATACTGACCCATTTGAATACTTATCACATCAATCAGAATCAAAAGGTACATATATGCAACTTGTAAAAGTTGATAATAGTGCAACTATAATAACAAGTAAAATTTTAAATCTATCAAAATGTTCTGAAGCTATATCTGTAGTGAAAACACCAAACAATGGTTACTTTGTTGGTGGATATACAGGTGATGGTTTTTTAATACTCAACAAACTAAATTCCAATGCAGATATTGTATTTACTAAAGTATTTGGCACAAAAAATAGAAATACAATGAACTCTTTAGTAAAACTAATGGATGGTGGAGTTTTAAGTGTTGGAACTTCTAAAAGTGTTAGAGGTAAAAGTGGAGATATATTTCAAAGTGGTCTTGGACTAAATGATATCTATATAACTAGATTTTCAAAAGCTGGTAAGATACTGTGGAGCAAAAAGTTTGGTACTGAGTATGATGATGAAGGTATAGATGCCGTTGAAGCAAGTGATGGTTCTATCATACTTGTAACAAAAACATCTTACAACGATAAACAAGATATGGTTATTATGAGACTTACTCAAAACGGTGTTGTACTATGGAAACTACACAATAAAAGTGATGATATTTTAAATATACATAAAATTATAAGGCTAAAAGATGGTAACTTTTTAATATCTCTTAGTCAAAAAGCCAGACTTCAAAAAGAGTATATGAGACTTATAAAGTTTGATATTCAAAAAAATATCATAAATGACAAAGTTTTAAATACAGCATATTCAAGTGGATTAAAAGATATAAAAGAGTATGCAAACTCAAATATAATAGGTGTAGGCTATGTTAGAGACAATTTTAATACAGATGGTTTGGTAGTTATACTAAACTCAAGATTAGAGTTACTTCATCAAAAACACTATGGTGGCTTAAACTATGATACATTTAATGCTGTTGCTATACTAAATAATTCACAATCAGCAATAGCAGGAATAAGAACAGACGATAATTCTCAAGAATCAAATATGTGGATAACAAAAGTTGATTCAAGAGGTAATATATCTAAAAAAAGATAATCTTAAAGATAATAAAAAAAGGAATTAGAGTTATGAAATTTGCAGACCCTAAAAATGATTTAGCATTTAAAAAGATATTTGGAAATTCTAAACATAAAAATATACTTATCTCTTTTTTAAATTCAGTATTGGATTTTAAGGATGCTAAAGAGATAGTAGAAGTGGAATTAGCAAATCCTTATCAAGTTCCTAAGATACCAGAATTAAAAGAAACCATATTAGATATACAAGCAAAAAATAAAAGTGGTGAAAACTTTATAGTAGAGATGCAAAGAAAAGATTTAGGTAACTTTACAAAAAGAAGTCTTTACTACACTTCTAAAGCTTATGTTGAGCAATTACCAAAAGGTAATGACTACACAAAACTTAAAAAAGTATATTTTATAGGTATAGTTAATTTTGAGATATTCAACAACAAAAATTTTATATCAAGACATCTCATAATAAATCAAGAAACTAATAAACAAGATTTAGAAGATTTTGAATTTACTTTTATAGAGTTACCAAAATTTAAAAAAAAGCTAAATGAACTAAATTCCATATTAGATAAATGGATATATTTTATAAAAAATGCTGGGGACTTAACATTGATACCAAAAGAGTACGAAAATAAAGAAGAATTTTTAGATGCTTTTGAAGTAGCCAAACAAACAAGTTGGAATAGCGAAGAGTTAAAAGTATATGATTATATGGCACTAAAAGAGTTTGATGAGATAAATGCACTAAGAACTGCTGAAGAAAAAGGTTTTAATAATGGTGTAAAAAAAGGTATAGAAAAGCGAAATATTGAAGTAGCTAAAAACTTATTAAAAGCAAATATTGATATAGAGACTATTTGTATATCAACTGGATTAAGTAAAGAAACTATAGAAAACTTAATAACTTAATTATGATTATAAATAAGTTTTTTTCCAAAACCTAGTCTATTATCTGTCATTTTAAAATGCTTTACCTCTATATACCAAAGTTGTGGATTTAACACTTTGGCATAGGGAAATTTTTGAAAATAAAGCTTTTTAAGCATATCATTATCTAGTTTTTTAAACTCTCCTGAGAACTGAACACCTTGTATTTTACCAACTGTTTTTGTTTCTAAAACTATGTTACCTGCTATATTTGGATTTTTTTCTATATGTTTTATATGGGTTGTTTTCTCATCACTAGCTACAACAAAAGAGTTGATATCTTTTGAATAAGCATAAAAAAGACTGCAAACACTTAACTCATCTTCAAAAAAAGTAGCTAAACTCATAACATGATGTTGTTGTAAAAACTTATCTATTCGTAATAGTGTTTTATCCATTACATAGGCCTATATAGATACTTTTCAAGCTTCATAGGTTCATCTATATCTCTTTTATCTAACATCATCTTTGCTAATTCATCATTTAATAAAGTGTTGTATATATCAAAAACATTTGACATACTATAATATAACCTTATAAAGTCCAACAACATCCTAAAATTATCTTTTTTTATATCTAATGTTGCTTTGTACTCTTTAAACTCTTCATAGTCTATCTCTATCGGTTCTCTATACATCGTTTCTCCAATGCACTCTCAAGTTGTTTTATAACTTTTAACATTTTATCTAAAGATATAGCAAAATTCAACCTCATAAAACCACTACCCTCACGAGAAAAAGCAAGACCAGCATTTAGCCCTAGTTTTGCATCTTTTATAAAAAACTCTCTAAGCTCTTTATCGCTTAAATTCATTTTAGAACAATCAAGCCAAGCTAAGTATGTAGCTTATATCCATATCTGCCACCCATAATGGCTCTAAATCTTCTGTATTAAAGAGTTGTTTTCTTAGTTTGTATTTTTCAGCATTACTATCTTTTCTACAACTAAATTTTAGCATTTATCTACCCGTTTTTAAAATTGAGCTATAATAGCAAAAATATTATAAATATCAAGGTAAATAAATGGCTACTATAAAAGAATATCTTACAACAGACCATAGAAAATGTGATGAACTTTTTGCAAGTATGGAGCATAAAGCTTCACAATCTTTAAGCGATGCAAAAGAGATGGTAAAAGAGTTTGTATATGAAACAGATAGACACTTTCAACTAGAAGAGAGAGTTATGTTTGAAGAGTTTGAACAAAAAACAGGTATGACTCAAGGTCCAACTCAGATGATGAGACATGAACACTCTCAAATGAGAGCTTTGATGAAAGACCTTTTAGATGCCATAGATAAAAACAACAACGACAAGTTTTTTGGAACAAGTGAAACTCTTATGATACTTATGCAACAGCATAATATGAAAGAGGAACAGATGCTATATCCTATGGCCGAGCAACACCTAAGCGCGCAATCAGATAGGATAGTAGAGATGATGGACTCATTGGTAGTAGAGTAGTTTTATTATGGAATTACAAGGCTTATCAACTGACCAAGCACCACCATTATCTGTTCCTATAAGGTTTTTTACCACTGCACCTTTGTTTGGTATCATAGCTGGGTTTATTATATTTTTTACTGATAGTTCTATACTTATGAACAGATATTCGGTAGAGTCTATCGTTATAACCCATCTTCTTACCATAGGTTTTTTAGGTTTTATAATGTTAGGCTCACTAACTCAGATGCTACCAGTTTTAGCAGGAGCAAAGATACCTAAACCACAAAGTATATCTATGACATCTTATACTCTTTTGATTGTAGGTTCATTAAGTATGGTATTTGGTTTGTTGAATGATAACGACACTTTAACAACTATCGCTTTTTTGGGTTTAGGTAGTGGTTTTTTACTTATACTAACCTCTATAATGCTAGGTATAAAAACAGTAAAACATTTTAATGCTACTGTAAAAGGTATGGCTATAAGTGTTGGTTTTGCTTTTAGCATCGTTGTTATGGGGATGTATATGCTTTATGGATATATGAGTAACGATATATCATCTGCACATTTTATCATAGCTAATATTCATAGTGTTTGGGCTATATTTGGTTTTGCTGGTATCCTTATCATAAGTGTATCTTTTCAGGTGCTTCCTATGTTTTATGTAGCACCTAAGTTTAAACCATTTTGTAAAAATAGAGTTGTTTATATCATCTCTACTGGCTTGATGCTTTGGCTGTTTTTCAACATATATTTTGATGAGTATGCATTTTTGGCAAAGATTTGGTTAGCACTTTTTTTCTTGGCATTTGCTACAACTGTATGGATAAAGTTTAACAAAAGAAAAAGACCAGTTAGTGATGTAACTGTATGGTACTGGAGAAGTGCAAGTGTATTTTTAATGCTTGGTGTATTTTTATGGATAACAGATGAATACTTTAAACACGAGTATATAGTAATGGTTGCCATACTTATAGGTGGTGGCTTTATACTTTCTGTAATGATAGGGATGCTTTATAAGATAATACCATTTTTAGTATGGTTTCATCTAAATGCGATGGGATATATGAGCATACCAACAACGGTAGAGATGATAGATAAAAAATTATCAAAGATACAGTTTTTACTATTTTTGGTATCATTAATTGGGTTTATATTTTCTTTTTATTATAGTGAATTTTTAAAGCCATCAGCACTGTTTTTTATAATCAGTATGATAATTTTAGAGTATAATATCATTCAACCTATATGGTTTTATATACAAAAGAAAAAAACTAAACCAGATTTTGATATGAGTATGTTTAAGTAAAGGAAATATTTGAAAAATATAATTTTAATTGGATTTATGGGTGTTGGAAAGGGTAGTGTTGCTCGTGAGATGATAAAACACTCAGAGTATATGGCTATCGATACAGATGATGTTATAGAATCTATACAAAACAAAAAGATAAAAGCCATTTTTGAAGATGATGGCGAAAAGTATTTTAGAGATTTAGAAAAAAAAGTAGCTAAATGGCTTCAAAATAGTGTTAAAAATACTTTAATTTCAACAGGTGGTGGTTTTTATAAACAAAAAAATCTTAAAAAAATTGGTGTAGTTGTTTTACTAGATTCCCCTTTTGATGAGATTTTAAAAAGGATAAAAGAGCATCCAAACGCAGTAAAAAAACTAAAAAAAAGACCTCTTTTAGCAGACTTAAAGAAGGCTAAAGAGTTGTATGATGAGAGGCGACCAGAGTATCTAGCTATTGCTGATGTTGTGGTGGATGTAACAAGAAAAAGTGCAGAAGATTGTTCTAAAGAGATTTTAAAAAAGGTAGAAAAATATGTTTAAAAATATAATATTAATTATGATGTTACTTAGTGCATCGTTGTATTCGGCTGAGATTAATTGGGCAAAAGATTATAAAAGTGGTATAAAACAAGCAACAAAAGAGAATAAACCAGTTTTATTTATAATCTCAAGAGATACTTGTAAGTATTGTGTAATGTTAGATAATGAGACTTTAAAAGATGAAAAAGTTGCAAAAGCGTTAAACAAAGACTTTATAGCTATCCGCTCTTGGACAAATGAGGGGGATTATATCCCAGAAGAATTAGCTAGATATACTCCTGGTCTTCCAGGGATTTGGTTTTTAACACCAGATGGAAAACCTATGTTTAGACCTATGTTAGGTTTTATAGAAAAAAGTAGATTTTTAGAAGCATTAGCTATTATCCATACAGAATTTGAAAAACAAAATAAAAAAGGTAATAAGAAATGATTTTTACAACATCAAAAAGTCAAAATTTTAAAGCAGAGTTTGAAGAACTACTAAATCGTGGAAAGATGGATATGGCTACTGTAAGTAACATAGTAGGTGGCATCATAGATGAGATAAAACAAGATAAAAATAAAGCTCTTTTTTCACATATATCTAAGTTTGATAACTGGACTCCAACTTGTGATGATGACTTAAAAATCTCAACAGAGTCTATGCAAAAAGCTTATGATAATCTTGATGAAAACCTAAAAAAAGCACTGCATTTAGCTTATGATAGAATCAAGTCTTACCACGAAAAACAAAAACCAAAGTCGTGGTTTGATGATGAGCCAAATGGAACTATACTAGGTCAAAGACTAACACCCGTAGATAGTGCTGGACTTTATATACCAGGTGGAAAAGCAGCTTATCCATCATCACTACTTATGAATGTTATCCCAGCACAAGTTGCAGGTGTAGAAAATATAGTAGTAACAACACCAACACCAGACAATGAACCAAATGAGCTTTTACTAGCAGCTTGTCACTTATGTGGTGTAAGTGAAGTTTACAAAGTTGGTGGTGCATCAGCTATCGCTGCTATGGCTTATGGAACGCAAAATATCCCAAAAGTTGATGTTATAACAGGGCCTGGAAATATCTTTGTAGCAACTGCAAAAAAGATGGTATTTGGCGAAGTAAATATAGATATGATAGCAGGACCTAGTGAGATAGGCATCTTAGCAGATGACAGTGCAAACCCATCACATATGGCGATAGATCTACTCTCTCAAGCAGAACACGACGAGATGGCAAGCTCTATCCTTATAACACCATCACAAAAATTAGCAGATGCTGTAAAAATGGAGATACAAAACTGGTTAGTAAAACTTCCAAGACAAGCCATAGCTAGAAAATCTATCGAAGAAAGAGGAGCTATCATAGTAACACAAACTATGGAAGAAGCGATAGAACTTATGAATAAAATAGCACCAGAACACTTAGAAGTAGCAACAATATCACCATTTGAGCTACTACCACTTATAAAACATGCTGGTGCAATCTTCTTAGGTCATAATACTCCAGAAGCGATAGGAGACTATGTAGCAGGACCAAACCATACACTACCAACTGGTGGAACAGCTAAGTTTTACTCACCACTAGGAGTTGAGAACTTTATGAAAAAAACTTCCATCATATCATTTAGTAAAAATGCTATAGATGAGATAGGTGAAGATTGTGCATTGATAGCAAATACTGAAGGCTTAACTGCCCATGAGCAATCAGTTAGGGTTAGGTTAAACTAACAAAAGGATAAGACTATGTCACAAAATCCAAGAAGAGATATTATAGAAGCTATACTTACTAATCCTAAGTACAATGAATCTGAAAAAACTGAACTTGTAGATGAATTTATAGATGGTATGAAAAATGAATATCCAGATCTAAAATACCATGCTACAAAGCAAGATATATCAGAAACTGAATTAAAGCTAACAAAAGAGATAAAAGAACTTGATGTTAAATTAAGCAAAGAAATCTCTGATGTTAGAAAAGAGATAAAAGAACTTGATGTTAAACTTACAAGAGAGATAAAAGAACTTGATGTTAAACTTACAAGAGAGATAAAAGAACTTGATGTTAAATTAAGCAAAGAAATCTCTGATGTTAGAAAAGATATAGCAAATTCTAAAATAGAAACTATAAAATGGATAGCAGGTATGCTTTTTGTTCAAGTTATTGCTATTGGTGGTTTATTTTTAACTGCTTTTAAATTATTTAGTTCTTAAAATTCAATTATAAAGGTTAAAAAATGGCAAAAGAACATTCATTTGATATAAGTGCAAAGATAGATATGCAAAACTTTAAAAATGCTATAAATATGGTTGATAGAGAAGTATCTAATCGTTATGACTTTAAAGGTACAACTTATGAAGTTACTTATAATGAAAAAGCAAAAACACTAGTTTTAGTGGCTTCTAGTGACAATAAACTAGATGCACTAAAAGATATAGTTGTTTCTAAGTTTTTAAAACAGGGTCTTAACTCTAAAGTTTTAGATGAGTTAAAAGTTGAAGATGCTTCAGGCAACACTAGAAAAGCTACATTTAAAGTGGTTGATTATATAGAATCAAAAGAGGCTAAAAAAATCAATGCTGAGATAAAAAAGATGAAACTAAAAGTAAACTCTCAAATAGAGGGTGATAGCATCCGTGTAAAAGGTAAATCTCTTGATGATTTACAAAAAGTTATGAGAGCTATTAAAGAGATGGAATGGGATGCACCTTTAGTTTTTGACAATATGAGATAAAATATATGAAAAAACTAACAATAGCTGAAGCTTCTTCTGAGATAGGTATCTCAAAAGAAGCTATCCACAATAGAATACGGCGAGGTTCATTAGAGTGTATTGTAGAAGATGGTGTTAAGTTTGTTCTCTTAGATGAAAATACAAAACCAATAAGAAAAACTAATATCAGAACAAAAACTACACAAAATGATGATAAATATCATAAACTTTTAGAAGAACAAAATAAAAAACTTCAAGAAAAGATAGAAAAACTTGAACGTGAAACTAGAGAGTTAAGAGATCAAAAAGAACAAATGCTTATAGCTGAAAAAGCAAAGATAGAAGATATTTATATACAAAAAGATGAGCAATTAAAAAGTATATTAACAGCTATAACTACAAATACAATGTTAAATCCACCACAAAAAGGTGTAGAAGATATAGAGATTGTAGAGATAGAAGAACAAAATAAAGATATAAAACCTATATCTTTAAAAAAATATCTAAAACAACAAAACATATCTAAAAAAAGAAGACTAAAAATAAAAGCTAAATTTAAAAAGATAGCAAAAAAAGATGACAGAATAAATATTATAGATGGAAAATATTTTATTCAGCCATCCATCTATAAATATAACGATTTGATTAAATTATAAAACCTATACCTATGGTTATAAAGTAGTTGTACCCACTGTGCATTTAGTCAATTTTCTAACATTTAATTTTTCCTATTTTGATGTGCATATATTATAATAGCTACAAATATACCACCTTGAATAACACCTAAAATAACTTCAGATACAACTACAATCATAGCACTTAATGTCTGAGGAATCCAATCTCCAGAGCCTAAAGTTGTAAATGTTACAGTAGATATATACACAGAAGTTATTAAACTATGCTCGTGTATATCTTTTAAATTTTCAGGTGTCAATTTTGCACTAAGATGAAAAAGGGTAAAAACATCAAATATATGAAACACAACAGCATAGTAAAATATAGTAACAACAGTAATCTCAAGATAAAGTAAAACAACTTGAATTAAAGCTATATGAGTAGTATGTTTAGAACGACTAAAAATATATATAGCCGTATCTAGTAATAAAAATCTTACAATAACTATATAAGCTATATTTCCTAAAAGTATCTCATGTTTATACTCTGAAAATATAGCCAATTCCTGTAAATGCAAATACCATTCAAACATTAAAGGTAAAAGTATAAATGGTAAAAATAAAAAAACAGAATTTATATTATTTAAAAATCTATTTTCCCTCTGCAAATATGATATAGCGAAGTTCATTTTTTATTTGTCACTATCTACCATATAAGCATACATAGGTATATAAACAAGTGTTAAAAGTGTACCTATAAGTAGTCCACCTATGGCAACATCAGCTAGTGGGCTTAATCTCTCTAGCCCTACAGCTTGTTCTAGTGCTAT
>Ga0256838_1000387_pt1 | contig 28121 bp, 24 predicted proteins | sample 4571419metaG_FD_185978 | JGI IMG/M metagenome (GOLD analysis project Ga0256838, IMG submission 185978) | Hydrothermal vent microbial communities from Guaymas Basin, Mexico - 4571-419 | ecosystem: Environmental > Aquatic > Marine > Hydrothermal vents | place: Mexico: Guaymas Basin | collected... | reverse complement strand
TGGGTTTGTAAGGAAGGGATGAAAATTGCGTGTTTTGTTTATAGGGGATGTTTTTGGAAGGCCCGGACGTTACATGGTTAAAAATTACGTTCATCGCCTGAGAAAAGAATGGAGTTTGGATCTAGTGATTGCGAATGTTGAGAATCTTGCAGGTGGTGCGGGAGTAACTGAGAGAACAGTAGTTGAAATGTTGGATGCTGGTGTGGATATTATGACAAGTGGTAACCATATATGGGATAAGAGAGAAAATCTTGAGAAAATCCTTACAAAATACCCTGTGTTAAGGCCTGCTAATTGGCAAGGAGTTCCAGGAAATTACAAGTTAGAGCTTGAAATTAAGGGTAAGAGTGTTTTGGTTTTGAATGTGTGTGGCCAGCTTTTTACTCAGCGTATATCTTCTCCTTTTACGTGGTTAGAAAAGGAGAGAGAAAATTTTGCAAATTACGATAACGTTTTTATAGATGTTCATGCTGAAACAACAGCAGAGAAGCTTTCAATTGCTTACTGGCTTGATGGAGAGGTCTCTTGCGTAGTTGGAACTCATACTCATGTTCAAACGGCTGACGAGAGGATTCTTCCAAATGGAACAGCTTACATAAGTGATTTGGGAATGACAGGCCCTGTGAATTCGGTTATTGGTGTAATTCCAAAGGGAGCCATAGCCAGGTTTAGATATCCTATGTTTTCGCGGTATAATGTTCAAATGAGAAAGCCGTATGTGTTGTCTGGGTTAGTAGTGGAATTTTCAGGGAGAGAAGCAGTATGGGTAAAAAGAGTGCAGATTCAGGAAAGTTGAAGAGTGATGTAAGCCCTGTAAAAGGGAGCTTTAAAAGTGGTGCAAGTTTTAGAAGTTTCTCTCTGAAATTGATGCTTGCTTTTATATCAGTAGTGGTGTTGACAGGAGTTATATTGGGACTTTTGTCCATAAATTCTCAGAAAAGAACCATTGAAAAGCTTGTTGTTGATAAGTTAGTAAGTTTGAGTAATGTGGTTAGAAGCACCTTTGCTGTTAAGATGAAGGAGATAACGACTGTTATATCTAATTTAGCGGCTCAAAGAGAGGTTAAGTCATTTGAAGGGGAAAAAGCCGAAGAGTTGTTTTCAAATGTTTTAAAGACGAATTTAGCTGTGAGAAAAATAATACTGTTTGATGATAAGGGAGAAGTTGTTGCAGAAAGGGGAAGAGTTTATGAAAGGGTTTCTTACCTGAATTGGTGGTATATTGTATTTGTTAGGATGGTTAATCAAAGTGTGTTTGTTAGTAACATATTTATGCATCCACTTTATGGATTTCCTGTGATAATAGTTGCTGTGCCAGTGAGGGATATGAATTTTACTGAAAGAGGAGTTTTGCTTGCAGAAGTTGATGTATCAGAACTTGCTAAGTTTATAACGGGAATAAACATTGGTTGGGCGAATGCTTATATAACTACTGATGATGGACGAGTAGTTATTGTTACTTCCACAAAAGAGCTTGGTAGTATAGGAAAAAAATTACCTAATTTTGGCAGTTCGTATGTTAAGGAGTATAAGTTCTTTGTGGGATTGGGAGATGGAAATAGATTTAATCTAAAGATTTACTTAGTAGCTGACAGAAGTGTTTTATTCTCTCCAATTATGGAGGTTAAGAGAAAAATAATGTTTTACGTTGTTTTGTCAGTTTTACTTGCAGTAGCCATGGCAATGTTTATAACTATGAAGATTACCAATCCAATTAAGGAAATAGTGGCTGGAGCTCTTGCAGTTGCTTCTGGGGATTTAGATAGAAGCATTGAAGTTAAGACCGGAGATGAGTTTGAAGTTTTGGTTGAGTCGATTGAAACGATGAGAAAAAATATGAAGAAGGTGATAGATAGGATAAGCACTCTTTATAACTTGGGAAGACGATTGTCTTCTCAATTGGAATATGAAGATTTACTTGATGAGATAGTTAAGGCGTGTTTGAATATTGTACCTACTGCTTCTCGTGTATCCATAATGATATACGACGATGAGAGTCAAGAATTGATTTTGGAAAAAGCATGGGGGCTTCCTGAAGAGGTAGAGGTTGGTTTAAGACAGAAGGTTGATGTGGGAATTGCAGGATGGGTATTCAAGACGGGTGAAATTTATGTGGCAAGTGATGTTGAAAATGATGAGATATTCAAAAGATTACGTGGAGAGAAAAAGTTGTTTGGTGGAAGCAGTATATGTGTTCCTTTAAAGGCAAAGGGGAGTACAATTGGAGTTTTAAATATTGCCACTCTTGAAAAGATTGAGTTTACCAAAGAGCAGATTGAGTTTATAGATGCATTTTCTAATCTAGTTGCTGCCAGCCTTTACAATTCTATCCTTTATAAGATGGCAATTACAGATGGTATGACGAAGCTCTATATACACCGCTACTTCCAACAGCGCCTTGATAGTGAACTTGAGAGGGCTCGAAGATACGATGAGCCATTGTCTCTATTAATGATGGATATTGATCACTTCAAAAAGTTTAACGATACTTACGGGCATCAGGTTGGAGATCGTGTTTTGAAAACTGTTGCGAAGATTGTAAGGAGTAATATAAGAAGTGTTGATATTCCATGCAGATATGGAGGAGAAGAGTTTGCGGTAATTTTGCCAGCAAAGAGCGGAAAGGAGGCACTTCTTCCTGCTGAGAGATTGAGAAAAGCCGTGGAAAGTTACGACTTTAGAGTAAATGGCAAGCGCGTTAAGATTACAATAAGTATAGGAGTTGCGACTTTTCCAGAGCATGCGATTCAAAAGCAAGAATTAATTGAGTGTGCAGATAAAGCTTTGTACTGGGCGAAGTTTTCAGGGCGTAATCGTGTGGTTTTGTACGGCAGTTTTGATGAGAGTGAGTTAGAAAAGATTAAGTGATCTTTGGAGAGATGAGTTTTATGGAGGGTTCTCTTATTTATCGAAGAGACTCCTTTGAAGGAGAGGGTTTAGTTGAAAGGGTTGTGCATTTTGATTTTTCTTTGGTTTTAAAAGAATTTGAAGATTTTAGTGTTGTTGCTGATACCAATAGGATTTACTTTTTAAGGTCGGTTGTAAAACCGTTGATTACTGTTGCTTATTATGATGAATTGGTTAAAAAAGGGATTGATTTGGGTGAATTATCGGATGAAGAGTTGGCGGTAGCAAGTGCTTCACACAGTGGAGAAAAAGAACATATTTTGTTGGTTAACTCAATTTTACAGAAGGCAGGTTTAAACACTTCTTATTTGATGACTCCTGAAAGTTATCCAATTGATGAACTGGCTAGAGCTAAGTTGAGAGCGTACGGTTTGAAGCCAGAGAGAATTTATCACAACTGTTCTGGGAAGCATGCAATGGCCTTGTATTATTTAAAGAAAAGTGGCTTAGGTAATGTTATTGAAAGTTACCTAAAGAGTGATGATACTTATCACCCTGTGGAGATGTTGATAGAGAAATTGGATGAGAAATTTGTGTCTGGTGTGGATGGATGTGGGTTCAAAAATTGGGCGTTTTCTTCAGTTGCATTCTTGAGGTGGCTTTTGGAGAACTTTAATCACAGGGTATTAAAGGCTTGCAGAAGAAATCCAAAGTTGGTTGGTGGAACAAATAGAGTTGATACACTTATAATGAAGGCTAATTCTGAGAAGGTTTTGGCAAAGACAGGTGCAGCTTCGCAGATTATTGTGGTTACTGAAAGTGTTGGTGTTTATGTAAAATCTGAGTGTGCTACTTCAAATGAGGTTGGTTATATTGCTATTAAATTACTCGAAAAGTTTGTTTCTGTGGCTATGCCTTCTGAAATTGATTTATGTTATCGGAATGGGCATGGAGAAGTGGTTGGGGAGGTTGAGCTTAATGCCAACCTATAGGGTTAAGATAACATATCGAGTGAGTAAGGAGTTGTCAAAGTTGTACAGCATAACTTATGAAATAGAGGCACCGAATAGAAGACAAGCAGAAAGAAAAGCTCTGACAATATTTGCAGAGTATGAAAAGAATATGCTTGCAAGTTGGGTAAGACTTGTTGAGGATATCAAAGTTTACAAGAAGGTTGGCGGTGAGTTTTTAACAGAGGAAGATGAGAAGAAGATATTGGAAAAGCTTGTTAAAACGACTGGACAAGAATTCAGAGACGTATTAAAAAAGATTGCCATATTTGAGATAAAGTCTGCTGCTAAGTACCTTTATCAACGCTTTTTTTTGGAAAATGATACAGCAGTAAAACGTGAGATTCTGAACACCTTATTGGCTATAATGCCTGATGAGTTACCGAGTTTGGCTGCAATGCTTGAGGAAAAGCTTTTGGCTAAGGATGTTTTGAAACTTGCAGAGGTTGTGAAATTTCGTGATAAGGAGACTTTAATAAAGCTTTTTTTGGAATCGGATGATTTGGAGATGCGTTTGCGCATTTTAAAACTGATGACGAATTACGATTGGGAGATTGAGGAATTAAAAGATATTGTACCCTTCGCTTTAGGAGAGGATTCAGTGCTGGCAACTTCTGTTCTCTTGATGTTATTGAATAAGTTTACTGTGGAAGAGTTATTAGAGAAGGTTAAAGTACTGTTTGAGGAAGAGAAAGAGCGTGAAAAATTTGTAGATCTTATTAGAAGAACTATAGTTATTGATTAGTAGGGAGGGAAGATTATGTTTGTTGTTGGGAAAGAGGGATTTTCTATGAGGGATGCTAAGATGGCTATAAAAGATGTTGAGTTTAAGATATCTCCATCGTGTCTTGAAAAAGTTGAGAAGTCCTACAATAATTGCCAGTTGCTTGCTGGCTCGGAAAAAAGTGTTTATGGAGTCAACACAGGATTTGGAGAGTTAGCTAAAGTGAAAATTTTGTCTGAAGAGACAGCATTGCTTCAAGAAAATTTGATAAGAAGTCACGATGTTGGTGTAGGTGAATATACTCCGTATCCTATAGCTAAATTGGCAACTATAATAAGATTGCACACTCTATCGAAAGGATTTTCGGGAGTCTCACTTGCTACTCTTGAGTTTCTAAGAGATCTTCTTGATACAGGGCTTGTTCCTGCTATACCAAAATGGGGAAGTGTTGGAGCAAGTGGGGATCTCGCTCCACTTGCTGCTATGGCTATGTTGCTTTTGGGTGAAGGGAAAGTCATGTATCCTGATGGTAGGATAGAGGATGCAGCAGTTGCTTTAAAAAAGTTTGGCCTACGTTCCAAAAGGCTTGAGGCTAAAGAAGGACTTGCTTTGATAAACGGAACAAGTTTTACTACTGCTATAGCTAGTTATACCTACTTGCTTCATTCTCTCCTAGTTTTGTTAAGTGCGGTGGGGAATGCCTTATCATTTGAGGCAATGAGAGGGCATATCAAAGCTTTAGAGGATAGGGTTTTAGCTGTTAGAAAACAGAGTGGACAACTTGAGTGGGCAAGGTTATTACGGGTGCTTTTGAATGGAAGTGATCAGATTATAAAGCTTGCTGTGTCACCTTATGTACAGGATCCATATTCAATGCGTTGTTCACCTATTGTGGCTGGTGCAAGTTTAGATCAGATGCTGCTTCAGAAAAAGATATTAGAAAATGAAATGGACTCGGTTACGGATAATCCAATAATATTTGAGGACGATGCTATATCAGGTGGAAACTTCCATGCAGAACCTATTGGATTTGCAGCAGAGGGTTTAAAATTAGCAGCCTCTGAGCTTGCAAGTATAGCTGAAAGACGTATGTACCTGCTTCTTGATCCTGCCAAAAACAGAGGTTTGAGTGCTTTTCTTGCTCCAAAGAGTGGGCTGAATTCTGGTTTCATGATTGTTCAATATGCGGCCGCAAGCCTAGTTGCTCAGAATAAAGTCTTATCACATCCAGCGGTGGTAGATACAATTCCTACCTCTGCAGGGCAAGAGGATCACGTTAGTATGGCGAATGCTTCAGCATGGAATTACTATGAGGTTGTTAAAAACTCGATATATGTCTCAGCAATGGAGATAGCCACGGCTTTGCAGGCTGTATTTTTGAGGAAGAGAGAAGGGCTTAGACCATCAGATTTTGCTTTGAAACTGGCAGAAGTTTTGGAGTTTGAGGTTGTGGAGACAGATTTTGAAGTTAGGGAATGGATTGAACATGTGTTTGATTCCATTCCAGAGATTGTTGGACTTGTGAGGGAGGTAGTTGAGGATGAAGCCATATCGGATGAGATTAGAGAGACTTTTGAACTTGCTTGGGAAAAGCCAAATTTTGATTACAGGGCCTAATGTTTTTTACTTTACAGGATTTTCGGGCGAAGGATGGTTGTTATTTGATGGGAAAGAATTTTATTTATTAACGAACAAGCTGTACTTGGAAGAGGCAAAACAAAAGGTTGATTTTATAAACGTGGTGGATGGGTTTAATATTGAATGGTTGAAGAAAAATTTAGATGAAAAAGATTTATTTGTGGATGAAGTAGGTTTGAATGTTGCTGAGTGGGAAGGATTGAGTGCTTCTTTTGAACTTATTAGAGTAGCGAAAAAGGTGGCAAGGCTTAGAGTTAATAAAGATAAGTATGAAGTGGAAAATATGAAAAAAGCTTGTCAAATAGCTGAGCGTGTATTTGAAGAGCTTTTGAATGTTGTTAGAGTGGGTATGACGGAATTAGAACTTGTTGGATACATGTATGCTAAAGGACTTGAATTAGGGGCGGAAGATTTTTCTTTCTATCCTATTGTTGCAACTGGGGCAGGCTCTAGCGTGCCACACTACAAAACTTCTAGGAAGCTAATTGAAGAAGGAATACTTCTTATAGATTTCGGTTTCAAATACAACGGTTACTGTTCGGACATAACGCGTACCATTTTTTTAAAAAAGGTACCTGATGGGTTCGATAAAATATATGAGACTGTTTTAAAGGCTAAAAATGAGGCTTTTGAAAAGGTAAGAGCAGGAGTAAAGGCAAGAAAAATTGATGAAGTAGCACGTTCTTTCATAGAAAATGCTGGGTATGGTGGTAAGTTTATTCACGGATTAGGACATGGTATAGGGATTGAGGTACATGAAATGCCGGCAGTGTCGCCAGGCTCAGAGGATTCTTTGGATGTTGGAGTAACTTTCACTATAGAGCCGGGCATATACATTGAAGGAAAAGGTGGAGTGAGATTAGAAGATGATGTGTATGTGGGAGAAAAAGGTGTTGAGTGGCTCTCTGGTCCTGCTGGGGATATTATTGTTGTTACGTAGTGCTTTTGCGCTGGATGTGGAGATGCCAATTCCGGAAAAAATAAATGCGGATAATGGAATAGTCATAACTATTACTATACCGGCAAGTACTGAGGTAAAATCTAAAAAGAAACCTGTCAAGAAGGTGAGAAAAAAGAAAGGGCCGGTGCTTGGTTCAGAAGGTTGGTTGGATGCTTGGCAGGGTGTTTGGAAGCAGATAAATAAGAGAGATGCTAAGTTTATAGCGGGCTTGTGTAAAAAAGTAGGAATAACAACTTTTATGAAAGAAATACCTACTTATGAGGAGATGGTGAGTAACTTTTCGGATTTAAAAAGTGTAGCAGAGAGGAGTGATGACCCGGCTAAACTTTTCAAGTTGGAGGAGTTGAAGGGGATACTAGTTCTTCTTGAGCGTTATAAGAAGCCATTACTATCGAGGTTGGGAAAAAAACGCTACTCGGATTTATACGATTACTTCAAGCAGTTGTTTATCGCAGCCAAACGTAGATCTGGAAAGTTGAAGATAGTGAAGGTTAGGAATATAAAGTTGCCCGGTGGTGGAGATTCGATTCAGATAATACTTGAGGGAAATGACAAATCTCAAACTGGGGTTAGAGAATAGAAGTTAGAGAGGTAGTTATATTCTCAGTAAGTTTAGGATTAAAGCTGCTACAACTATTCCAAATAAGTCGCATATTAAAGGGACTGCTATGGTAGAGATAGGGGTTTTAGAATTTGGAGTATTTGCGGACCCCATGCTTTTTTCGAGTTTTTCCATGATGTAAGATAGCTTTGAATATGTGAAAAGAACTATTAAGTGAATGGGAGATACAATTGTAGTTGTCAGTATTATGGAGTTGAGTAACCAGCTTTGGCGCTTAGAATATTTCATAATAATGCCACAGAAGGCCATGGATGTTGCCGCCGCAAGTTGTAATGGGAAGCTTTTAAATAGCAGTGAAGATATAAGAGTTGAGATTATTTGAAGGGAAAATCCAGTAAAAGATATGAGAAAGAGTTTTATTAGTGTGACTGCGTCGTTAAGATAATGGATTAGAAGAAAAAGGGTGAATGATGCTGCAATAACATAAAGCAATATTTTTATTGCATGTTTAAATTTAAGAGGATTTACTCCAATGTCAATGATACTTGAGTTTGCATAGTTTACAAGAAATTTTACTAAAGTTTTTAAGTCAAAGTGTTTTTCAAAAGTTAAAGGTGGCAAAGAAAAAGAAGGAATGTTTATGTCAAGATATTTTTTTAGTTTTTTTAATTCAATGATGTCTCCATAGAATGAAAATAGCACGTCTTTTTTAAAAAGTAGACCGAGCGTTTCAAGAGAAGTTACAGGATAACGTTTATAGACTTTATTTGCGTTATAAATATTTTTTGTCTTGAATCCCAATGTTTCAAATGCTTTTAGTTTGTTTGGTGGGACAGCAATTGTCAACTTTTCGATGGGATCAATGGAGGATATCTTGGAATTTAGAATGTTGTATTCTAGAGGTTTGATCGCACAGTTTATGGGTTTACCATTTATGTATATGGTGTTTTCTGCTTTTACCATATCATTTGTGCAAATAGCTATACGTGATTGAGATTTTGTAAGATTTAACTTGTGTAACCAGAGCTTTGCCGATAGCAAAGGTGAAATGAGAATGATTAAGGTGATTCCAATGGTAGTGAATATTTTAAAGACTGGATTTTTTTTGTGTGGCTTGTGAAAAGTGGAGATTATAGCGACTATTGAAGCAAGAAATAAAATTCCCCACAGTCCAATTTTTTTACTAATAAAAAAGTAGCACAAAAAAGCCAGAAAGCTACCTTTGGTTTCTTCTATGAAAATTTTGAAGTTTAGCATTACAAGACCTGATAGTATGAATGTTGGCATGAATGGAGCTATAAATAAAAATTGTTTGTATAAGCTTTTAACAATGCATACTGATGGATAGAGCCAAACAGCAGTAGCAACTTGAAGAGGGAAAGTTAGTAGGAATAATTTTATTACTTTAGGTGAAAGTTTTAGCTTTTTTGCTATGAGAATACCAATGATTTCAAAGCTAACTATCAAAGCTACTGCTAAAAAGGAGAAAAATTCATCAACTAATGAAGAAATTGCTTTAACTATGAAAATTTGAGTAAGGAAAGATAAGAAACCAATTAGCTTTGCATATGAAAGATATATTTTTTCTTTTAACATACCTGTTGACAAATTTTATCAAGTGTGCAGTTTTTTTAAAAAATTTACTAACAAAGTGTTTCGCTTTAATTGATCTTTTTTGTTGATCCCCATCATAAGGGCTCTCTTTTGACCTATAAATATGCACTCTTTTTCAGCGCGAGTAAGTGCTGTGTATATTAGGCGGCGAGACAGCATTATGTAATGCTCAGTGAATACAGGAATCAAAACTTTTTCAAATTGGCTACCCTGTGATTTGTGAATGGATATTGCCCATGCAAGGTCCAGCATGAAAAGTTTCTCATGGGGTATCGAACGAGGCGAATTTTCATCTTCAAATTTAAACTTGAGAGGTGTTATGGAAGTGACTTTTCCAACCTGGCCGTTTAAGAGCATAAGAGTATAATCGTTTTTAGTCCATATAATTCTGTCGCCAACTCCAAGCCTTATACCCCCAAAGTTCCTTACAGAAGATGCGAAGCGCTTTTGCATGAAGGCGTTTATCCGAGAAGTTCCAACTTTACCACGCTTCATGGGGACTAAGAGCTGCCATGAATTATCAAACTTTGAAAGAGTGGAAAAAATGGTGTCGGTAGTTGATGGGATGAATTCCACGCCACTTGGCCACTTACCTTCAAGGACTTTTTCAGCAGCTAAAGCTATACCTGATGTTCTAAAACGGTGTTTAGAGGTGAGGTGCCAGTGTACAAAACATCTTGAGTTGATTAGATCTTCTAGGAAGTTTCCTGGTTCGATTGAGGGAAGTTGATCTGGATCACCAACAAATATGATTTGAACTGGTGGATTTAAAGAAGAGAGAAGTTTTAGTGCCAGATCCACAGACAGCATAGAAGTTTCATCGATGATCAGTACATCGGCTGCATTTGGAGTAAGTTGTAGGAGTAGCTTGTGAATAGTAAAAGCTTTAGCTCCTGTTACTTCTTCAAGACGCCGGGCAGCTTTACCAGTGGGCGCAGCTATCACTACACTTAGTCCTTCAGATTTTAAGAATTTTACGAAGAATTTTAGAAGAGTAGTTTTGCCAGTTCCGGGACCTCCTGTAAGGATCGATACGGGATATGCCAAGCACGAAAATGCTGCGAGTTGATCTGAAGTAAAGGAGAATTCTTCTGTTTTTGGAAAATTTTTTAAGCGCTCGAGAAAATCTGGAGAATTCCACCAGCCAATTGAGTTTGATAAGGAAAGGAGCTTTTCTGCTAATTGCTTTTCGATTTCAAACATCTGCTTAGTGGTGATCAGATTGCCAACTATTACAGTTTCATCTGCAACTGGTGAAGCGTTCAATTTTTCAAGTTCAAAATAAAATTCTTCAAGAGGCATAGCAGTATGACCATTTTCAAAGTACGACTCTAGTACCCAACGTGTTGCTGCAGAATTGCGCTGCTCTTTTGATATGCCTAAACCTTGAGCTATGGTATCTGCTTTTTTAAAACCAACTCCTTTTATCTCGAATGCTATGCGATATGGATCGTGACGTAGAACGTTGTTAAGCTTCCATCCATAGCTCTGCTTGAGTTTTTTCCAGGTTGAGGAGCTTATCCCTTTAATTGAGAAAATTGATGCTTCTAAACCGTCTACTGGTAGCGTTTTAATGGATTTGAATTGAAGACCGTAGCGAGGATGAGTTGTAAAGTCACCTTCGAATTCAAAAGTTTCTCCCACTTCAACTGGAATATCTGACGTTACGATAATATTCTCCATTCCCTTTGATACGACAAAGACTGAAAAAGTGGGTGATGAGTAGATAACTTTTTTTACGGTTCCTACGAACTTCATGGTTTTCGATTATCACTTTTCAACTACGAATAGATTATAACCTGCTAAAACACTATCTCCTTCCTCGACGTTTATACTTGTTACAACACCATCAATAGGAGAAGTTATCTCGTTTTCCATCTTCATAGACTCGAATATTATCACTACTTCGCCTTTTTTGACTTTTTCACCCTCGTCCTTTAAGATTTTCAACACTTTGCCTGCAAGTTCAGTTTTAACTACAGCTTTTGATATGTCTTTTTCCTCCACTTTTGGGCGTTCAATTGTTGGTTTGGAAATTTTGACAGGGATTGCTAGGTCTTTGACTAAAACTTTTGCTAGTTCGTTGTGAAAATTGTAGAGATACTTGAGGTTTACAAGTTTACCGTCTATCAGAAGTTCATTTGAGCGCTTTAAGTTGTCTGGGAGTTCCACTTTTATTTCTCTGTCACCCACCCTAAAGATAAAGGAAGCTCGCTGTTTAGAAATGAGTTCGACCTCTATATTTTTGTCTCCAACTCCAATTATCCACTTCATATGCTCCACCTCGGTTTATATTCTGCTTATGAACATGGCTTTGAATTTGTTTAAATCTTTCCAGTTTGTACGGGATACGTTAATAGGTTTGGTAGCATTTATTGAGAAGTAGTCATGTAAAGCTGATCCTATTGCTGCATAGATTTCAAGCTCTTCAATTTCACTGATAACTTCTTCAAGAGATTTGTTCATAAGAGCTGCCTTTATAAGAGTTTTATTTGTTGGAACACCGGTTACAATTATCTCACTTAGAATTTGAATGGCGCTATCTTTAGCAGCCTCCATAGTGTCTTCTACTGCTACGGCTACTCCTATTAAAGCTTCAAAACTTATAGGAAGTTTTGAAGGATATGTAACGCTTGGATACCATCGTAGATTTCTGAAGTGTGGTACGACGACTTTCTCAATGAAATCGGGAACCGGCTGGTTGTTGTTCAATACATCTTCTGCATAAACTTTGAACCATACACATTCTTTCTCTTTGCGTGTATTTATCTTGACTTTTTCACCAAGGTGAGCTTTGATAGCCCAAAAAACTATGTCATCTTGGAGTGCAGCATTTATTATGTGGTAGTCAGAAGGAAGGCGTGGATTTAACTCTATTGGATATAGTTCACCTTCACTCTCTATAAATTCAATCTCTACTATTCCCTTAAAGCGGTGATTAGCTAAGATTGAACGAGTAAGCTTTTCGACTTTCCTAGCGACAGAACTGGAAACTTCAGTGGATGTAGCCAATTTTTGGAATTTTCTAAAGAGAATTGATTTAGTTGGAGGGAGGATAAATAGATCATTTCCGTCTGAAAGGACTGCGACTGATATGACGTCTCCTTTAGCAAACTTTTGAACAACTATATCACCACTATCGAATAAAATGGTAGATGTACGTTGCACAGTTAGAAATTTTTCGTATAGCTGTTCTTCGTTCTCAACAATGGCAATTGCTTTTCCGCCGCATCCTATATTGCTTTTCAAGACTAACGGAAAACCTACGATATTTGCAGCCTCTTTTAACTCTGTTGTTGATCGAACGACCTTTTCAAAGAAAGGCAGTACTGGTAGCTTTTGCCTCTCAAGTTCTTTCCAGAATAGGAGTTTATTGAGGCCGAATAGTATGACATTTTCATCGGGCATAAAAGGAGTTATTCCTCGCAACTTTGCTTCATAATAGAGAAGATGACTCTCCCCCAGAAATCCGTATCCTGGATGTAAGTAATTGCATCCATCTGCAGCTTCAACTATGGCTTTTGCATTTAGAAGAACGTTTGCACTTTCTGTTATGACAAGTTCATCCGCTATTTGTCTATGAAAAGATGGATCTCCTTTTACCCAAAGAGCTTTTGTTTTAAGACCAGCTTTCTTGGCACTTCTTATTATTGAGGTTGCAATCTCACCTCTATTTGCCACAAATACCTTTTCCATCTATTACACCTCTCTTCTTTAAAGAGGAATATTTCCGTGTTTTTTAGGAGGAAGGTTAGCGCGCTTATTCTTTAGAGCTTCAAGTGCATCGTTAATGTGTATACGAGTTTCTGCAGGTTCAATTATCTGATCTACAAAGCCATACTCAGCAGGTTTGTAAGGGTTGGCAAATTTTGCTGTATACTCATCAATTAGGCGCTTTCTTTCTTCTTCAGGATTATCAACTTCAGCGAGTTGCTTTCTGTAGAGAATGTTGACGGCTCCCTGTGGTCCCATAACAGCAACTTCCGCTGTAGGCCATGCAAATACAAAATCTGCCCTCAAGTGTCTGCTTCCCATGACAATGTATGCACCACCGTAAGCTTTTCTCACAATCACTGTAATCTTTGGAACTGTTGCTTCACTATATGCGTAAAGCAATTTTGCACCATGCCTTATTATTCCGTCATGTTCCTGATTAACTCCAGGTAAGAATCCCGGCACGTCAACAAACGTAACTATTGGAATGTTAAATGAGTCACAAAATCTGACAAATCTTGCAGCTTTTACGGATGCGTTTATATCAAGAGTTCCTGCGGCCTCTTTTGGCTGATTAGCTACAATTCCTACAACTTTTCCAGCAATTCTTGCAAAACCAACGATGATATTGGGAGCAAAGTTTGGTTGTACTTCAAAAAATGAGCCTTTATCTACAACGTAATTTATGACCTCCTTCATATCGTAAGGCTTTGTGGACTCAACAGGGACAATATCCTCAAGTTCTGGAATTAGACGATGCGTTTCCTCCGTTGGTTCAACATACGGTGGTTCTTCTAAGTTATTTGAGGGAAGGTACGATAAAAGTTTTTTAATCATGTCTATGCATTCTTCATCACTCTTAGCCGTAAAGTGAGCAACGCCGCTCTTTGAAGTGTGAACACTTGCTCCACCAAGATCTTCAAAACTTACCTCTTCGCTGGTTACCTCTTTTATAACTTGAGGACCAGTTATGAACATGTAGCTTGTGTTCTCAACCATGAACGTAAAATCCATTATACCCGGAGAGTAAACAGCTCCTCCTGCACAGGGACCCATTATTGCTGCAATTTGAGGAATTACACCTGAGGCGATTGTGTTGCGATAAAAAATCTCACCGTATCCTGAAAGACTCAAAACACCCTCTTGTATTCTGGCACCACCTGAATCGTTAAAACCAACAATTGGTGCTCCGTTTTGCATTGCCAAATCCATTACCTTGCATATCTTCTGAGCACACACTTCCCCAAGGGATCCACCTAGGACTGTAAAGTCCTGTGCATATGCAAATACAAGGCGTCCATTTACGAGCCCGTATCCAGTGACAACAGCATCCCCCGGAATTTTAGTTTTGTCTACACCAAAGTCTGTGCAGCGGTGAAGCATGAATGAGTCAAGCTCCCTGAATGTTCCGGGATCGAAGAACAAAGCTAGGCGCTCTCTTGCTGTTAATTTACCCTTTTTATGCTGTGATTCTATGCGTTTTACGCCACCACCAAGCTTTACTTTTTCACGTAATTCCCTTAACTGTTCAATTTTTTCACGCATTGTACTCATATCAGAACAGCCCTCCCCTTTTTAAACTTAAACCAGAGATTATCTATTAGACGAGTTGTTCCCAAGAATACAGCTCCGGCAATCATGTATTCTTTTCCTTCTTCAAGTTTACCAACTGGTTGCAACGTTTTGAGATCCACAATTTCCACATATTGTGGTTTGAATCCAGCATTTTCTAATGAGGCTATGGTCTTTTTTTTGACTTCTTCAATCCCTATCTTTGAAAGTAAAGCTACTGCATCTTTTAAAGCTTCATAAAACTTTGGAGCAATTTTCCTCTCTTCTTCTGAAAGATAAGTATTTCTGGAACTCATTGCTAGTCCGTCTTCTTCGCGTACTGTGTCAACGGGGACTATTTGAATTGGAAAGTTCAACTCTTCTACCATGCGCTTTATTATGATTAGCTGCTGAGCGTCTTTTTTACCAAAGAAGGCATAGTCTGGTTGGACGATATTGAAAAGCTTTGCAACTACTTGTAAAACTCCTGCAAAATGTCCAGGGCGGTGTTTACCACATAACTCATCTGCTAAAGTTTCTACGTGAAATTTTATAAAAGTTTTTTCAGGGTACATTTCTTCAACAGGAGGAGCAAAAACCAGATCGACTCCAACTTCCCCGCATAACTTTAGATCACGTTTTAAGTCTCGTGGATACTTATCGTAATCTTCATTTGGACCAAATTGCGTTGGATTTACAAAGATTGAAACTACAACTTTATCGCATGTTTTAGCAGATTCTTTCATTAACTGCAGGTGTCCAGAATGGAGAAATCCCATGGTTGGAACGAAACCAATAGATAGAGCTTTACTGCGCCATTCAGTGATAAATTTGCGGACATCTTTTATGTAATTTACGAGAATGACCACCTACATCCCCCCTGTTAACAACTAATTTAACACAAATTTTTAGTGTGAGTGCAACGTTTTGGAGTGTGGAAGAAATAAATTTAGGTCGTCAGGATAAATTTCGATGTAATCTATTCCGAATTTTTCGAAAAAAGATCGATAATAACTAGAACAACTTAATTTATCTAACAATTTGTGTATGTATGGATGAGTAAGGAGTTTTGAGCAATACTTATTTTTATAAAAGGTTATTAATTTTGTAAAGGGGACAACTTCTTGCAGTCCTCTTGTGTTGGAAGACTTCACTAATTTTATAAGCTTTGAGTCTGGAAGAGGTTTTGACATTACAAAAGCTATTACATGCTTTGGAGAGAACCAATTTCCTTGAATTATGAGCCTATTACCTAAGAGATTTTGAGCGATGTTGATAATTTTTTCAGGTAGAGATAAGTAGGTATTGCTTTTAATAATGTAATGTATGTTGAGTGCTAGCGGTTGGTGGAAAGATTCTTTGAATGTTGAAATAATCTCTTGCCATGCCTTTAAGATTTTTTCTTTTGAGAAACCATGAGTTTTTATGAGATTTAATTCTTCGGAATTTCGCGCAAGAATTGGTTCTGCAGAGAAAAAGGTGGGACCAGTTAAGTGGACTAGGACAAGTGAGTTTTGCTCTTTGTAACGCATGCCAACTTTCTGGATGAGTTTTGAAAATAATTTGAGATATTTACTGCACCAAACAGCGGGTAAGGTAATTTTGGCTCCAAATTTTCTTGTAAAGTTTTGAGCTTGTTGTGTGGCGGGAGTAATGTTGTAAGTGAAGGAGGGAACAGTGTTGTAAATCCAATTTGGTGACCAAAAACCTCCTAATATCCTTAAAGTTACTTTTTTATATGGTATTTGTTAGCCAAGTGAAAAATTTCATCTAAATATTGCCAGTTAAAGCTTTTGGGGGCTGGCTGCAAGATTTTCCAATGAACGCGTACACTTATTCCGTAAATGGGAGATGTTAGTATGTCTTTAGTTGGCAATTGATTGGCTTTAAGTAATACGAATATTTTTGGAAATGCTGTAGAGCTGTGGGATTGAATAGTGGAGTGGCAAGAATAGATTACCAAGAGAAAAATTATTATGCCGCTAGTTAGGGCTGCACCTCTTTCCAAACTTTTCACTCCTTCACTTTTTTAATCTTTACCTAAGTATATAAGAAAAACTTCCAAGTTGACGAAAAGAGTTTAATGGGATAAAATAGAATGCTACTCAGGAGGTGTAGGAGAATGAGGAGAGCGTTGGCAATACTTGCTATGGTTGCATTTGTGGTTTCTGCGGCTTACATGTACATGGAGGCTTTTTGGGCTTACGATGGTAAGTATTTAGAATTACAGATGAGGTTCATAAAGGGACATGCAGCAAAGAAAATGAATGGTGTTTTAAAAGTGTCTGGTTATTTGGAGAAAGGGAAAAAAGCGTTTTCTTACAAGATTTGGATCAGTGATGAGGCTTATAAAGATGAACTTGGACCAGCTGTTGCTTATGTAAAGATTGCTTTAGATGCAGAGAAATATAAAGCTATGGGATATGATAGAATGAAAGTTTATTTGAATTTTTACCCAGAAGGAGTTGAGCCAACGAAGAGATTGAGAAGGTGGTTTATTTTGAAGTTTGATGGGGATTGTGCTGGCAAAGCTTGGTAAAGAAAGAGCTTGATTGATCAGTTTAGAATGTTAGGATCTTCAGATTACACACCAATTTTAAGTAAGCAGCAAGGTGTACGGCCTTGCTCGCTTTTTTATTTTGGGGTTATAATATCAATAGGTAGGAGTAGTGTAGGAGATTGTAGGAGGAAGTAGAGTTAAGTAGTTTTGGTGAGAGTGGAGCATTTCCCAAGGTATTTTATTTAACAGGAGGGTGAGTAGTATGAAGAAGGTGGCTTTATTAATTGTTCTGGTATTTTTTATCGGAACATTTGCTAGGGGTTTGATAGTGCAGTTCAAAGATGAACCATCTAAGACTCCAATTAGAACATTTGCAGATTATGTAAACCATTTAAAGAGTGTAACTGAAAATGGTATTAAGGCAATAAGTGATGAGGTTGAACGTGGCAATTATAAGGTTTTGTGGATTGCTCGTGCGGTTTATTTGCCAAATGGTGATGCAAATTTGATGAAGAAGTTGCAGAAAAATCCTAAGGTAGCAAAAGTTTATCCAGATTTTATAGTGCCTTTGATGAAGCCTGTTGCTGAAAAAGATGCCAAGACTCCGAATAACTGGAATATAAGAGATTTCGCCGTTGAGAAAGTGTGGAAGGATTTTCACCTAACAGGAAAGGGAATAATTGTTGGTCAAATTGATACGGGTGTTGAAGGAGATCATCCGGATTTGAAAGGAAAAATAGTTTATTGGAGGGATTTTTTGAGCAATTCTTTGCCCGTTGATCATCCGGTAGATTCTGTTGGTCATGGAACTCATACGGCAGGGACGATCTGTGGAGGAAGCGCGTCTGGTGTTCCTATAGGAGTTGCACCGGATGCAAAGATTGCAGCAGCTCGTTGTTTCAGTTGGTTTGGAGCAAATACCCACGATATATTGGATGCTATGCAGTGGTTGTTGGATCCGGATGGTGATCCAAATACTACGAATGATAGACCACGTGTTATAAACAACTCTTGGGGAGGTCCAATCTCTCACTTGAGCGTATTTGAGGATGCAGTTAAGGCTTGGGTGAAGGCTGGAATAGTCCCTGTGTTTTCAGCTGGAAACTCCGGGCCAAATCCAAGAACTATTGCTGCTCCGGCTGCTTCTAAGTTGGCTATAGCTGTTGCAGCACTAAAAACAACTACTGAGGTTGCAAGCTTCTCTTCACGTGGACCAGCAGTTGTAAATGGAGAAGAGTACATTAAGCCTGATATTGCGGCTCCAGGACAGAATGTTTACTCTGCAATTCCCGGTAAAAAATGGGGTTACAAGTCGGGAACAAGTATGGCGGGGCCATTTATAGCTGGAGTTGTGGCTCTTATGTTGGAAGCAAATCCAAATTTGACAGTTGATGATGTGAAAAAACTGTTGTATAAACATGCAATTGATTTGGGAGCTCCTGGTAAAGACAACGATTATGGATGGGGAGTAGTTAATGTGTACGAAACTGTGAAAGAGGCTTATGGGAAGAGGTTACCAAGCTACGATGAGTAAGTGATATTTTGAGATTGAGTGAGTGAATTTTATGTACTGTGAAAAAGTGGGGGGTGTGTTGCCCCCCATTTTTATTTTTAGAGCAAAGAAAATGGGGGCTTGTAAAAATCAATAAGCCCCCATTTAAATTTGAAATTTTTTATGAATCTGGATCTGTGCTTCTTAACTTTTCTACATCAATGTCATTTTGAAACCTTCAGAGAGCGTTGGGTGGGCAAATATTATCTTTTCAATATCTTCTACTGTTACCTTAGCAGTGATAACAACACTTGCAAGATTTACAATTTCACTTGCTCCGTATCCTATCATTACGAAGCCTTTTACATATTCGCCGTCTGTATGAATTTCAATGATACCCTCTGTTTGATCTACTATTGCTTTTCCAACTGCTCCAAGAACGAGTTTTTTAGCTCTACCAGTGAATTCACCAACCCATGCGGCTTCAGGTTGAGTGTATACAAATTGCGGAATTGGAAATTCTTCCTTCTTAAAGCGTTTTTTACCGGTTATGTAATCGATGACAACTTGAGCATGATGACTTGCGGTGTGAGCAAGCATGGCACGGGTTGCAATATCACCTATTGCGAAAATGTTGTCTTTGGCTTTGCAGTATTCATCGGTGACGACAAATCCGCGATCTATTTGCAAACCCAAGCTTTCTAATCCTTCAGTGTTTGGTTTTCTTCCTACTGCAACAAGTACTTGATCTGCAGTTACTACGTCTCCGTTTTCCAAAGCTACGGCCTTTTTACCGTCTTTTTCAAATATCTTTTCTACCTTTGAATTGAGCATGAATTTAATTCCAAGTTTTTTTAGGTATGCAGATAATCTTGATTGAACAGTTGCTGGAGCTGCAGGAAGAATCTTAGGAGCAATGTCGATTACTGTTACTTTAGCTCCAAGCATGGCAAGGGCTGTTCCGATTTCCAAGCCTATTACTCCTGCTCCAACAACTATTGTATCTTTCACTTCAAAATTGCCTTCTGTGAAATTGTCACTTGTTAAGATTTCTGTTGAGATTTCAAATGGTGGGATAAATGGGCGAGAACCTGTTGCCAAAATTAGATAATCATAACTTTCTTCTTTTCCATTTACTATGACTTTACCGTCTTTAAATTGAGCTTCTGCTTTTACAATTTGAACTCCACTTTTAACAAGGGTTTGTTCTAAACCTTTTCTCAAAGTTTCTGTGGTCTTATTTCTATAGGCAATAATCTCAGAAAGATCAAAAGTTGCTCCTTTGATTCCAAACTTTCCCCCAGTTGCTTTTTTATAAAGATATGAAGCTTCTACCAGAGCTTTTGTTGGAATACAACCTCTGTTTAGACATGTTCCTCCTATTTTGTCTTTTTCAACTAGAACAACTTCGTATCCTTCTTTTCTAGCATGGAGTGCTGCTTCATAACCTCCAGGACCTGATCCAATGATAAGAACTTTTTTCATGCTCATCCCTCCTTTTTTAATTTCCTCAACGTTAACATTTTAGCATAATGTTTGTAAATGTTGTTAAAGAAACTTGTAATTTTCCAATAGGTTTTGTATGGTATGAAATGGTGAAGTTTTGTAGCGGTTAGCTGACTGGTGTGAAGGAGTAGATGTACATGAAAAGGGTTGTATTGATTGGTACTCCGAATTCAGGTAAGAGTACAATCTTCAATCAAATAGCCGGTTTTAAGGCAGAGATTGCGAATTATGCTGGAACCACGGTTAGTGTTACCAAAGCAGTAGCAGAGATAGGAGTCATCACTTTTGAGCTTATAGATTTGCCAGGATTGTATTCTGTTGCGACAACAGATTTTGCGGAGCTTCAAACTGTGAAATGGCTTTCTGAAAATGATTTTGATGTGGTAGTGTGTGTTACGGATGCAATGTTTATGGCGAAAGGTTTGAAATTGGCCTGTGAGATTAAAAACTTAGGAAAACCTGTTGTTTTAGCAGTTAACATGGTTGATGAGATAGAAAAAAGAGGTTGGAAAGTGAATTGGCGCTACATTAAGAAGGAGATGGGTATACCTGTTGTTCCAATATCTGCTTTGTACGGAAAGGGTTTGAGAAGATTGTTTGTTATAGCCTTAGAAGAAGCAAAAAAAAGTGAGTCTTCTTTATCAGAGGGCAAGGCTTCTGTTGAGGAAACTTTGGATATAGAGAAATCTGATTCTGAGATCAAGGATGTTTCTGAAAAACTTATGGATTTTATAAAAGCCCACTTACAGGAGGAAAAGTCCGTAAGAATTGATATTTTTGTAAAGTTGATTTTACAAGGATCTTACATGCTAGCTGCTCATAAGGGTATAGATTTGAAGAAATTTGAGTACAGTGAGAAGTTAGATGAGATTGTAAAACTCAACAGAGAAAAGTGTAAGAAAGTTTACGAAATTGTTGAAAATGCTGTTGAAAGAGTTGATAAGATCACATTTGGTGATAAGCTGGACAAGTATTTGCTTTTGAATAGCTGGTTGGGATTTGGTTTTTCATTGTTGGTCTTATTTATATTGGGAAGTGTCATATTCAAGGTTGGTGGCTACTTTGAAGAGAGGCTCTTGTCACTTCTTAACTACAAGTTGAGTGGTAAAGGCTTATGGGTGGATGTGGTAAACTCGGCTTGGGAAGGTTTCACCTCTGCGGTGGCGGTGGTATTACCGTATTTATTGCCATTTTTGTTTGTTATTGGCCTTTTGGAAGATTCTGGATACCTTGCTAGAATGTGTTTTTTATTCGATGGTTTATTTCACAAAATAGGATTGCATGGCATAGCTGTTATCCCAACAACTATTGCTACTGGTTGTACTGTTCCTGCAATAATGGCGACTCGCAATCTTTTTACTGAAGAAGAGAAGAAAACACTTGCTTTGACTTTAAACTTCATACCTTGTGCGGCTAGAATGAGTGTAATTCTTGCTATGGCGAGTATTGTAGCTGGAAAATTTGCCTTGCTCGTATATCTTTTAGCATTTTTGTTGTTCGCAGTGATAAATGCTCTTATTTTAAAAAAGGCAAAGGTTGTAGATGGTGTTGTATTCGAGGTGCCCAAACTTCGTATGCCTTCTGCAAAGATAACTTTTTTAAAAGTTTGGTTTAGGTTGAAAGAGTTTTTTACCATAATTTTACCTGTACTGATTTTAGGAAGCGTTATCATGACGTTGATAGAAGATACTGCTCTTGCTAGATTTGTGGAAAAATGGTTTGGATGGATAATAACCTCTCTTGATATTCCCAAAAGCTTAGTGCTTCCATTGATATTCGGAGTTATGAAAAAAGAAGTGATATTGCCTCTTATGTTAAATAAGCTTGGAGTAACTCTTGCAGGCCTCAATGCTGTATTAACGACGAAGCAGATAGTAACATTGGTGATATTCTTTACATTTTACAGTCCATGTCTTGCTACTTTGGTAGCCATCGGCGCAGAGTTTGGAATACTGTGGGCAGCTTTAAGTGTTGTACTAACAACAGCCGTTGCTTGGCTTGTGGCTTTTGCAGTTAAGATACTTTTCGGGATTTTTTAGAAATAGCTCTACCAGTATTTTTGCTACTTCATCATCAACATTTCCGAATATTAACTTAATCCATCCCCAAAAGCTCTTCTTTAGCCTTTCATTTGCCATTACTGTGGTGTTTTCTTCCTTTACAACCGTAAAGGGAATTTTCAAAGAGTTCAAAATGGAGAACACTTTTTTACATCCTGTGCCGGAACCACAAACTGCCAGTTTTATATCAGAGGATTCTAATAATCTTTGAAGTTCTCTTAAATCAACGATTTCTGATTTTACAAATGAGTTTCTCTCGGTGTTAAACACAGCCACTCCAAGTTTATGAGTTCCCGGATCTATTCCTATTATCAGCATATTGTCCTCCACTATACTTGTGATAAAACATGCTTTCTTATAAATGATTTTACTTCACTTGGTAGAAATGGTATAGCAACAAATAAGTCTTTTCTCTGCTCAGGAGAGAGTTTTACCCAGTCTTTTAGAGTTATTAAGATTGGAATTGAATTGGCTAAAGATTTTAACTTTTCAAGATTTATAGGATGATGATCTGGAAATGGAACAATAGATTTAACTTTTACTCCATTGTCTTCAACGGATTTGAGAAAAGATTGAGGATTTCCTATGGCACATCCTATGACTACTTCATCTAAAGTGTAAAATTTTTTATTTACAATTGAGTTTCTAAGTTCGTTCTCTGTTCTAGCTTGTAAAAACTTTAATGTTAGCTTATTTATTTCAAAGAACGGCTTTAGAACTAAAAACTTTAGAATTGATTGTGGTATAGGACGTCTTTTGAAGTTGAAAATTATACATGCGTTTGCTCTTTCAATTGAAGACAGCTCTTCGCGAAGGCGCCCCAAAGGGAGAAGTTTATCCTCCTCTGGTTTTTTATCAAGATTCAGTGATAAAAGTTCAATTTTTTTTAAACCATAGAGTTGAAAAGCATCATCGATGATCACAGCGTCAAATAATCCTAATTTTTCTATTTTTTTTACACCTTTTACCTTGTCTTTTGATACAAATGTTTTGTAACCTAGAACAAAATTTTCAACGGCTTCATCGCCCCATTTTACCCAGTCAGTAGAAGTTACAAGGCCTTCTTTGACTCTTCCTTTGTAACCTTTTACTAAAATTATAGGTTTGTATCCCAGCTCCTTTAAAGATATATAAATAAGGCGAGAAAGCTGAGATTTACCTGTTCCTCCAACTTGTATATTACCAACTCCAATCGTTAGTACGGAAGGAGTGTAGGATTTAAACTTTTCTTTTAAAAACTTGTCGGTTTGTTGAAAGAATTTGTATACTCTGTCTAACACTTTTGATCCTCCCAATAGGCATCTTTCAACTTTTTTAGAAAAGAGTGTGCTAACTTTTTATTTTTACCAATGATTTTATCAATATTTAAGGAGTTGAATTTGTTTACAACTTCATTAAGGTTAAATTCGCCTTTGTTGCTATTAGTAAAAAGAGTGAACTCTAGGTTATTATCCTGGAAAAAAAAGATGTGTTTTGAGTGAGGCTGGGGAGCTACAAACACAAATGGTTTTTTAAATAAAAGTGAAACTATTGCAACGTGAAGTCTTGAGGTTATGATAAGTGGAGAATTTTCTATTATCCAATTTATCTCTCTGGGAGATTTGTAATCGAATTCATCTTTTGGAAAGGCACTGTATATATTGAATTTTTCAACAATATTACCAAGAAGTGAGAGTTGTTTAGAGTTGTGTAGGATTAGGGTAGGTATGTTTTTGTTGTGAGTTGGGACGATTTCTTTGTCAAATTTTTCTTTTAGAAAAACTAAATCAGAAGATAGAAAGGATGAAGAATTTGCTTTTTTGGCAATAAGCAGAGAAAATGTGTCTCTTAAGCCCAGTAAACTAAATCTTGATAGGGCAACTTTGCTCAAAAGTCCAACAGCGTTTTTCTCTATCGAGATTCCGAATCCAACGACTTTGTTTTTGAAGGATAGGAGAAGTGAAAGCAAAGAATAGTAGATGTTGGAATTAGTAAATGAGTGGAACAAACCTCCTGATAGGACAAAAATCTTCCCGCTATTTTTCAAGCTTGATAAAAACTTCAAAACGTGAGATGTAATCTTTATAGGTGATATTCCCAACTCTTTGAGAGTTTCTGCTATGAGTTCGTCCCCATAGTTGCCGAATCCAAAGTAACCTATCCCGATGAGCTTTTGTCCCATTCTTCGCCCAATGCCTCCCTTATGCGCTGTATAGCTCTCTTTTCAAGCTGTTTTACACGCTGACGAGATATACCTAGGACTCGTGCTATGGTGTTGTACTTCAAATTTGCATCTATGTATCTCAACTCCAGAATTAGACGCTCTCTCAATGGAAGAGATTCGATTATCTCCTTGATCTGATCGACTAACGATGAGTTTTCAATGTCAGAGGTAAATTTCTTAGTGTATTTTTCGTGTAAATTGTTCATTAAACGGGCTTCTTTTAAATTTTGCGATAGTTTTATTAAGTCTTCAGAGAAGCCCAGGTTTTTCAAATCTTCGAAAGAGGGTTTTCGAGAGTACTTCTCCTCAAATTCACGTTCAGCTTTCCAGACTTTGTAAACTTTCTTTAATGTATCTACAGGAATAGAGACTGCATGGGTTTCCTTTAAAACATACCTTAATATTTCATCTCTTATCCACCAAACAGCCATTGTTGAAAAGTTCCATCCAAGCTCTGGATCAAATTTTCTTATGGCTTTTATAAGGCCGATGAAACCTTCTTGAATTAGATCATCCAATTGAGACTGATTACGTGCATATTTTTTAGCAATTTTCACGACAAGACCTGAGTGTTTTATACATAGATAAGCAAGGGCATTTTGGTCGCCGTTTTGCGCTGCTTTAAAGAGTTTTTTTTCAAATTCGGAATTAAATTTTTCTCCTTTTTTCATCTCTCCTACCTCCTTTCGTTGTTTTTTCGGTTGGTATCAAATATTGATAAATATGAATGTGAAGTGTATAACATAACATAGTGATGGATAATGTGTTAAAATCAACTTGCGAAGGCTACTTATGAGAATTTGAAAAGGAGGTATGGGAAGATGGACCAGCAGTTTGCTGAAACTTTAAAGGAAAAAACAGGTGTAGAGTGTATTTGGGATAATGGTGCTTTAATTGCAAAATTCAAGATTCCGGCAGAAGAGGTTAGTAAGCTTGAAAATGAGTATTTCAATGAGATTAAACATCACGTAAGAATTAAAGGTTTTCGAAAGGGAAAAGTTCCAAAGGCCATTGTTAAAAAGATGTTGGGTGGATTGGGATACTATGCTGAGGCTTTGAAAGATAGAATAGAAGAGTTGGTTGATGATTTTATGAAAAAAGGATACATATTTCCTTACACATACTCTGCTAAGGAGTTTGTAGTGCAAGAAGGTAAGGATGCAATAATAAAGATAGAGTTTAAGTTTCCTCCAAAAGTTGAGATAAAAAAGTGGGAGGGAATTGAGGTAGAGGTTCCGAAATTTGAGGTTAAGGAAGAAGATGTAAATAAAGAGCTTAAGTTTTTAAGAGAGAGGTATGCAACTCTTGAAGAGGTTGATCGTCCTATAGAAGATGGGGATTTTGTGACGGTAAATTGGGAAAGGGAGATGCCAGATCTTCCAGAAGGAGAAGGACGTTACGTTAAGGAGGAGAATGTTGTTGTTAAGATGAATGATCTCATTGAGCCTATAAAGAAAAATCTCCTTGGTAAAAAGAAGGGGGATGAATTTGAGTTTGATTTTGTTTACCCAGAGGATATACAGGATGAGAGAGTAAAGGGTAAAAGAGCAAAGATAAAAGGAAAGGTTATAATGGTGCGTGCTAAAAAGCATCCGGATCTTGACGATGAATTTGCAAAGAAAGTGGATCCAAAGGTCGGCAGTTTGGAAGAGCTGAAGGAGAAGATAAGGGAAAGACTTGTCAAAAGGTTGAATGAAAAGAGAGAGGAGATAATTGATCGCCAACTTGAGGATAAGTTAATTGAGGAGAATGCTGCTGATATTGAGATTCCAGAAGAAATGTGGAGGAAAAAGGCTGCTTTAATGGTGGAAGATTACGCTTACACTTTGCAATACATGTACAATATTCCTGCAGAAGAGATTTTGAGGAGAAAAGGGGAAGAGTTGATAGAGAATTACAAGGAGCAAGCAATTCGAGAAGCTAAGCTGGAGCTTGTTTTGGATGCACTTGCTAATATGTTAGGTATTGAAGTTACAGATGACGAGGTAAGGGCAGAGCTTGAAAATGTAGCCAAAGCTATAAATAAAAGAAAAGAAGAGGTATTAGAGGAATACGAAGGTAAATACAGATTTGAGTTGGTACGCCAGCGTCTTCGCCGTAAGAAAGCTTTCGATGCTGTCAAGGAAAAGGTTATAATAAAAGAGAAAGAGGAAAGTGAATCTGAGAAACCAGCGGAGGCTGGAGAAATGGAGGTAAATCAGTAAAGGAGTTGGTGTAAATGAGCATGTTGGTGCCAATAGTTGTTGAGACGAGTTCTCGGGGAGAGAGGGCATATGATATATATTCGCGTCTGTTGAAGGACAGAATAATTTTTCTGGGAACAGAGATAAATGACTACGTTGCGAATTTAGTTGTGGCTCAAATGCTGTTTTTGGAGGCGGAAGATCCAGATAGAGATATATTTTTATACATAAATTCACCTGGGGGTGTGGTGACAGCGGGGCTTGCTATATATGATACGATGCAGTATATAAAGCCGGATGTTGTAACAATATGTATAGGGCAAGCTGCAAGTATGGCGGCAGTTCTTTTAGCTTCAGGTGCAAAAGGGAAGAGATATTCACTTCCAAATTCCCGAATAATGATACACCAACCGATAGGTGGAGCTTATGGACAAGCAACTGATATAGAGATACAGGCAAAAGAGATCTTGCGATTGAAAAAGAGGTTAAATGAAATATTGGTAAAACATACGGGGCAGCCGTATGATAGAGTAGCCCAAGATACAGAAAGAGATTTCTTTATGTCGGCAGAACAGGCAAAAGAGTATGGAATAATAGATAAAGTAATTGAAAAAGCAGAAGAGAGGGAGGGGTAGGTTTTGTTTAAGAAAAAAGGAAGAGATGAATATAGATGTTCGTTTTGTGGGAAGAGGCAAAGTGAGGTAAAAAAACTCATAGCAGGGCCTGGAGTTTACATATGTGATGAATGCGTTAAGGTTTGTTATGAAATAATAAATTCCCCAGAAGAAAAGCAGGAAATAGAGGTAAAAGATATTCCTACACCTGCAGAGATAAAGGCGGAGCTTGATAAGTGGGTAGTGGGGCAAGAAAAGGCCAAAAAGGTTTTGTCAGTTGCAGTTTACAACCATTACAAGAGGATATATTCTGCTCCGGCTGATGATGTGATTTTACAGAAGTCAAATATTCTCCTTATAGGACCTACAGGAAGTGGAAAGACTTTGCTTGCTCAAACTCTGGCTAAGATTTTGGATGTTCCGTTTACGATTGCAGATGCGACTACTCTTACAGAGGCAGGTTACGTTGGAGAGGACGTTGAAAACATACTTTTACGCCTTATCCAGGCAGCGGATTGGGATATAGAGAAAGCTCAGCGGGGAATAATCTACATAGATGAGATAGACAAACTTGCTCGTAAAACTGATTCGCCTTCGATAACAAGAGATGTTTCAGGTGAAGGTGTTCAGCAGGCACTCCTCAAAATTTTAGAGGGAACTGTAGCGTATGTACCTCCTCAAGGGGGTAGGAAGCATCCGCATCAGGAAACTATTCCAATAGATACGACAAACATATTGTTTATATGTGGGGGAGCATTTGATGGGCTTGAGAAAATAATAGAAAAGAGGATTGCTACAAGCCAGATTGGTTTTGGCGCTAATATAAAGAGTAAGAAGGAGAAGATGGAGGATATAGGGAAAATTTTAGAGCAGGTTGTTCCAGATGATTTGTTGAAGTTTGGGCTTATTCCCGAATTTGTAGGGCGTTTGCCAGTTGTGGCA
>Ga0256838_1000385_pt1 | contig 28163 bp, 19 predicted proteins | sample 4571419metaG_FD_185978 | JGI IMG/M metagenome (GOLD analysis project Ga0256838, IMG submission 185978) | Hydrothermal vent microbial communities from Guaymas Basin, Mexico - 4571-419 | ecosystem: Environmental > Aquatic > Marine > Hydrothermal vents | place: Mexico: Guaymas Basin | collected... | reverse complement strand
TGAGCCTAAAAGATTAACAAGTCCATTTGAGAGAGCGAGCCCTACACCTAAACGCTCATCTGCCTGATTTCCTGAAGTAAAAGGCTCATCTATATGTAAAAGTTGTTCAGCAGAGATACCCTTACCACTATCTTTAACACCAAAACCTATACTACAATCACCATTTTTTTGTCTCTTTAAAAGTTTTACTTCTAAGATGACTTTTCCACCTTTAGGAGTAAACTTAATAGCATTTTGAACAATAGAGAACATTATTTGTCTTATCTTTTTCAAATCTCCGACTAAAATATGAGGTAGCTTTGGATCTATAAAGCTTAAAACCTTTATGCCCTTTTCATACCCTGCTACACAAAAATGATATGCAAGTTTTTCCATTTCTGGCAAAATATTAAATTCACTACGACTCACTTCAAGTCTTCCACCCTGAAGCTGTGAGAGATCAAGAAGTATTTCAATGTTTGACATTAAGTTCTTAGAGGAGTTATGCACCATGTCTACATACTCTTTCTGCTGCTTATCCAGTTTTGTCTCTTGAATAAGTTCAATAAACCCTAAAATACCATTCATGGGTGTTCTAAATTCATGTCCAATATTTGCTAAAAATTTCCTCTTAAGGCTCTCTACCTCTTCTGTTTTTATCTCCGCATTATGAAGTGCAGTAACATCTTGAAGTTCTAAGGTATAAAAGTTTTTGTTTTTACTTGCAAGATAACAGCGTGCATTTATCTGAAGTATCTCTCCATTATCTGTACGTAAAACTACACGGTAACCATTTTTTTGATACTTTCGTATATAATCAAGCCAACTCTTATCTGACTCGGTAAATATCTCTTCACTTTCACTTATAAAAAGGTCTCTGATGCTTTCATGTTGTTTTTGAAACTCTGAAATATCTTTGAGGTTCATCTTTTCTAAAAAGGTTCTATTTGCCCCTATCCACCCTTCTCCCTGAAAATAGTAAAGCATAAGTGAATCTAAATTATCTATAATATCTTTAAAAAAGTCTCTATCTAACTCTGTTCGCGGTGTTAGTTTTTTATCTGTAAATCCTATATCTTTTACTGTTTTAGATGATGAAAAAAGTGAAAAAAAACCCATTATAATTCCCCATAAAATATGAAATATTTTGATTATATCATAAACAATGGTAAAATGTCTTTATGAATAAAAAGATTAAAAAAGCAACAAAAAAAGAGATTTTAGCGATACATAAACTTTTTGTAGAACGTTATGATGATGCAGTTACAGAATTAACATACAGGAGTGCTTATGAGTTAGTCGTAGCCGTAGCACTCTCAGCACAATGTACAGATAAAAGAGTAAATATTCTCACCCCTGCTCTTTTTGCAAAATACCCAACAACAAAAGAGTTAGCAGTGGCAGAACTTGATGATGTTAAGTCATTCATAAACTCCTGCTCCTTTTTTAATAACAAAGCAAAAAATATCATTTCAATGGCACAAAGAGTTGAAGAGGTCTACCATGGTGAGATTCCTATGGATGTGAAAGAGCTTCAAACCCTTGCTGGAGTTGGACAGAAAACAGCAAATGTTGTTATGATAGAGTACACGGGGGCAAATCTTATGGCTGTAGATACTCATGTTTTTCGTGTGGCACACCGCTTAGGTCTTAGCGATGATAAAACAGCCATTGCTACAGAAGCAACACTCGTTAAAAAATTTAAAAATAATCTGCATGCACTGCATCAAGGTATGGTACTCTTTGGGCGATACATTTGTAAAGCAAAAAATCCTGATTGTGAGCAGTGCTTTTTAACAGAGTACTGTAAAACAAAAGAGAGTTTCAAGGTTTAGGTATAGAATGTGCTTTAGTAAAAATATGATAAAATTATTACTCTTTATTACTTTTATAACTCTCTTTTTTAGTGGCTGTATTAACAAGCACGGCATCTCTTTAAAATACTATAGTGAGTGTAAAGAGTACTATGATTTACAGGGGTATTACCATAAAGAGTGTGGCGATGATGATATGGTAACATACAAAGAGGGTGCACAGTTTTTAAAAGAGAGTGCACAGAGTATAAACGGCGAAGAGAAGCCGAAAGGAAATGTTTACTAAAGACTTACTTTACCGCTATAAAAGTTGCAAAATTAGCCCAGCGAAAAACTACTTCACAGTGAGAAAAACCAGAGTTAAGTGCCATTTTAATATTCTCCTCTTCACTATAAGGAACAAGAACATTCTCTAATGCCTCTCGTTTTTGCATAATCTCGTACTCCGAGTATCCCTGAGATTTTTTAAAGTCATAGTAGCACTCTATAAGATCTTTATTGAGTTTGGCTTCATGACTAATAACCTTTTCACTAAAGATAAAAATACCCTTTTTCTTCAAACTCAAAGCTATTTTTTTGACCAACTCTTCACGTACTAATGGGCGAATAAATTGTAGAGTATAGTTACTTATAAAAACATCTGCCTCTTTATACTTATACTCTAAAATATCTGCATTTATCACTTCTATATCTGCACCATATGCTTCACACTTACGTTTTGCCTGAGCGAGCATCGCCTCTGAATTATCTACTCCTACTAAGGAGGCATTAACTTTTAAACTTCTATGAATATTTAACAAAAGGGATGCGGTAGAGCACCCTAAATCATATACAGTTCCACCCTCTGACAAATTTTTATGTGTAAAAAATTGTGTAATGTTTTGACTCTCTTTATAAAATGGTACACTCCTCTCAAGCATATCATCAAAGACAGCGGCTACCTCTTCATCAAACTCAAACTGTTTCTTTATCGGTTTTGTAAATACTTTATCATTCATAATTTATCCTATAAGTGCAATTTTAACAAAAAATATATGATATAATTTATAAAATAAGAAATCTTCTAGGAAGAAACGATGAAAATCACCATAAGAGCCAAACTTTTTCTAATAACTGTTATTCCCCTTATTCCATTACTTTTTTTCTCATTTCATAATCTACTACAAAACAAAAAACTTATTGAGGCGAATTCTAAACAAATTGAGAGCTCCAAAGATACACAACTATTAAGCAACCTTATTTATGAAATTCAACTTGAACGTGGACTTTTTACTGCATATCTTAGCAAAATTGACTCAAACTACTTTAATAAAGAGTTAGATAAACAACTCGTTAAAAGTAATAAAATGATAGAAAAGTTTTTTAAGGCAATGAAAATTAAAAAATTTTCTTATAGTTCAGCAAAAATATACTCTCTTTTAAAAAGTACAGAAGGAGCCCTGAGTGAGATACAACTCATTCGAAAAAGTGCATATAAAAATGAAATTGACATACAGAGTCTCTTTAGTTACTATACAAATATAAATAATAACCTGCTTGAGTATATAAAAACACTAAAATTACACTCCAACAAAGAGAGTATCTATACAAACATCTACGCTATACAAAAGCTCCTTATTCTCCAAGAGTATGCGGGTCAAGAACGTGCTTTAATAGAAAGTATTACATATCAGCTTGATATTTCAAGAAAAGATTTAAAACTCTATTCGACATTAAACTTTATTCAAAATAAAGAGATTAATCATCTTAAATATATTTTTACAAAAACAAAGTATAAGAGAAGATTTGTAGAATTAAATGCAAAATATGACAACTCATTCTTAGCAGAAGCGCGAAAAGATATAGATGCTTATGAAGAGAAGCGAAACATCGCTACAAAGATCTTTCAACTCATAGGATTTGGAGGAATGATTCAACTTCATAAAAAATATCTGCTAACAAAAGATACAAAGTTACTTAAAAAAATCAAAATTCTTAAAGATAAATTTGACAACAGTGTTCGTAGATATAGTAAACTTGTAGACAAAAGATCAGTAGAGTACAACACACTTCAAGCACTGAAAAAGCATTTTGATAGACTACTTATAGAACCAAATCAAAAGCTTCAAATAAACACTATTTTAACTCTATACAAATATATCGAGCAACAGCATTTGTGTATTAATCCAACAAAGTGGTTTGAGATAACTTCCAATAGACTTGATGATATTCATATTTTAACTAATAATATTTTCAACTCTATTATCACAACAATGAAGCAAGATAGAGTAGTGCAGAACAGAGATCTTACTATTAAAATTGGATTAACATCTTTTATTATTATCTTTTTACTTATTGCTACTTACTTTCTCTCTAGTCGTATTGTCTCTAACATTAAAAACCTTCAGCGTGGACTCGATGATTTTTTTGAATTTCTAACCTTTAAAAAGAAACATGTAAGTAAAATAATTGTCAATGCAAATGATGAAATCTATGATATGGCGGAGCAGATAAATGCTCAAATATTAACAACACAAACTAATATAAAAGATGATTTAGACTTTATTCAAGAAGCAACACAAATTGTCCAAATGATGAAAGAGGGAGATTTCTCTAAAAAACTCTACTTTGAACCAAACAATCCCTCTTTAGCACAACTTAAAGATGTTCTTAATGAACTTATCAATATTATTACTACTAAAATAAAAGATCAAACTGATGAGCTCGAACGACTTAACAGTTCCCTTGAGAACAAGGTCTTTCATCAAACAAATGAGTTAATCCGACAAGTAGATGCACTCACACAAGCAAGAGATGCCGCTATTAAAGCTGAAATTGCTAAAGATGAGTTTCTTGCCAATATGTCACATGAAATTCGTACCCCACTCAATGCTATTTTAGGTTTTGTAACTATTTTAAAAAAAAGAATTACAGAAAAAAAATCCTTACAGTACCTCAACATCATAGATAATAGTGGAAAATCTTTACTAACAATTATTAATGATATTTTAGATTTTTCTAAAATCCAAAGTGGTAAGTTTACAATTACTACACATCCAGCAGAGCCACTCTCTGCATTTAGTAATACAGCACTTCTTTTTGCATCAAAAGCATATGAAAAAAATATTATTTACTCTGTTTACATCGATCCAAATATGCCACAAACTATAGATATAGACCTCGTACGTGTAAACCAAATTTTTTTAAATGTTCTCAGCAATGCTATAAAATTCACTCCTGAAAATGGGGAGATAAAAGTAAAAATCATCACACAAGAGAGTAATCTCATCATTAGTGTGCAAGATAGTGGTATAGGTATAGCCAAAGAGCATCACTCTAAAATCTTCTCTGCATTCGAACAAGCAGATGGTTCTACTACAAGAAAATATGGAGGTACAGGTCTTGGACTCTCTATCTCTTCTAAACTCGCAGCACTTATGGAGGGTAAACTAACACTCATAAGTGAAGAGAATCGCGGATCTATTTTTACACTTACACTTCCTATTAAAATTTTAAATCCAGAGCCTCTCTCTCTTATAGATCCACAAAAAATAAATAGATATACTTTTGCAATACTCAACAGTTCACATAACTCACCATCTCAAGCAATGCTTATAAAAAAATATCTTCAAGACTTTGGCATAGAAAATTTACTAGAGATAGATACATATCAAGAGTCTGGCTATGATGTACTCTTTTTCATCCCTGACGATGACTATAATGAAGAGATTGTTATGAACACAAGACCATCCATTGCTTTGTTAAGAACTTCCGCTATCAAACTTGCAAACTTACCACATATTGAAGCACTCTATGCTCCTTTTGTTCCCACTGCTATTGTTGAAGCTATTAATGATGTTGGGCTTGAAAATATTCGAATAGAGGAGAGCGAGAGTGAAGAACAAGAGAGTGAAGAGGTACAATACAGTGGCAATATTTTAGTTGCTGAGGATAATAAAACAAATCAGATGCTTATTAGCCTTATATTAGATGATTATGGCTTAGAGTATGAAATTGCAAACAATGGTGTAGAAGCAGTAAAAATGTTTAAAGAAAATAGCTACGACCTTGTTCTAATGGATGAAAATATGCCTGAACTCAACGGTATAGGAGCCATGCAACAGATAAAAGAGTACGAGAAGAATCGAGCACTTATTTTTACCCCTATCGTTGCACTTACTGCAAGTGTTTTAGATACAGACAAAGAGATGTTCTTACAAGCAGGAATGGATGGCTTTGTCGGTAAACCTATAGATACAGATGAGTTAGAAGTAGTTTTTAACAAATATTTACAAAAGGCATAACAGAATGAACATAGAAACTGAAACATGGATGATGATATTTTTTCTCCTCTCACTAGGCGCAAGTGTATGGAAAATTTCGGCTTTTTTACCAAATAAGACATTAGAAGATGATGACAAAACACAAGAGGCTAAACAGGCACTACGATATCTTATGCTTAAAATTATAGAGGAGAAAAAAGGAGAGATTCAGGCTCAAGAACTTTTTTTAGCAATGACAGAACATAGTGATTTTGACAGCAAGCTTTTTTGGCGTTTTAACCATAATAGGCTTAATCAACTTCTTAATGAATACTATGCAGAGAATGAAAAAATCTCCTCAATCAAAGAAATTTATGCCAAAAGATAAGCAAACTTTTGCACCCACTCTTTAAAAATTTCAGAGTGTTGCATATCTACCCCTGCACGTTGAAGGTCTTGTACTACCATTACAGAAAATTCACTCTGCATCTCTAAAGTGTACTTTAAAAGATTATTTAACCTTTTTTCATCTTGTAGTTTTAAATAAGCACTCACTAGACCACTACTAAGTGCATATAATACATCAACTTCTTCTCGTAATTCTCCCTCACCAGTCTCAAAAATCATCTCAATATTTGGAAGCTTTGCAGCAACTTTTGTAAACTGCAAAAAGCTTACTGCCACCTCTTTACCAACTGTTCCACTCAGTGTTTCTAAAAGAAGTGATTTATCTACCCCTGCATTTAAGACCTTACCTACATACTCCCATGAACGAGGTGTTGCAAAACTTTTACTATCGCTCTTCACATCAAAGGTAAAAAGGTGTTCGTTTTTGTAAGATATATAGGCAATAATTTTTTCATCCAGCTCACTTCTATATGCCCACTCTCTCCAAGCATTAACATCTACTTCAAGCTCAAAATGAACAAAGCGATTTGCAAGTGGAGCAGGCATTCTATAGGTAAGTCCTCTATCTCCCTCACGGTTTCCAGCAGCCACAATAGCCCAACCTTTAGGAAGTTCATACTCTCCAACTCTTCTATCAAGAATTAACTGATAGGCTGAAGATTGTACAGACGGTGCGGCAGCGTTTAATTCATCTAAAAAGAGTATTCCCTCTCCATCTTGAGGTAAAAAAGCAGGTGGTGCCCAGAGAGCTGTATGACTCTCTTTGTCATAAAAAGGTATTCCTTTTAGGTCTGTTGGATCCATAAGTGCCAAACGTAAGTCCACAAACCCTATACCCTTACTCTCTGCTATCTGTTTTACTATAGAGGATTTTCCAATCCCAGGTGCACCCCATAAAAAGGTAGGCACTTTTTGTGCAACAAGTGCACTCAAACTTTGTGTTAAATCTTTTGCATTCATCTTATACTAACCATCCTATATTTTCACTCTGTATATGCTTTCCAAATGCACTATTTGTTTTTACGTACCGTTCATATCGACTATCAAGTTGTAACTGGTAAAGTATCTCTACTGGTGTCGCTTCATTTTGGGCTAAAGACTCAAAATATACACCATTTTCATAAGCACTTTCCAAAAGGGACACAGGCATACGGCAGTTAGAATAAAGAGAAGTAAGTATCTCTGCATCCTTAAACTCTAAAAGTCTCTCTATGCTTTTTTGTGTTAATTTTTTATTTTCACTCAGTGCTCTATTTACTTCACTGTTTTCTAAATCAAGTAACTTATTTTGCATAACTTCACTCAATGTCTCATTCAGGGCTAAAGCTTCTTTATAGCTAAAAAGAAGTTGAAATTTTTTGGCATCTAAGAAAATGTTAATTGCCATACTCTGAGCCAGCCTTTTATCTTTAAGAAATGCTTCTATAATAGAGATTTTAAGATATCTATTGCAAGTGAGTGCTTCATTTATCTCTTCATTATTTTTATGGAAAAACCGCTCCTGCATCTCAGCATCACAATACTCACTTCTCAAAATTGTTGAGACTATTTTAGGGTGTATTTTTATAGGTTGCAGTGATACAATAGCATTTAAAAGCTCAGTGCTTTTTGTTTGTGAAACAAGATGAATAAATCCTGTAGTAGAGTACTGCACATTATGATTTCTCTCTATATTTTCATAAAAACGGGAAATAAATGCTGCACTTACATCTCGGTTATCATCATTTTCAAAAAAATCTTCACCACTCCAAGAGTACATTCTTATTAGTTTAAAAAAGAGAGTATCAGGAAGAAGCCTGTTTTGTATAAAACTTTTCAATCTCTCTTTATCACGCGAAAGTTTTAGACTCATAAGAAGTGTTCCCTCATCCATAAATGTAACAAGCTCCTTTTCTAAAACATCTATGGTAATGGCATTTATACCCTCTTTTTCATATAATGCATCACTAATATTTTGCTCATAAGGTGTCATCATCCGACCATCAACAACAAAAGAAACCTCAGGAGTATACTCACTCACTAGCTCTATTTTATGGTGTTTAAGCTGAGAAAGGAACTCCTCTTCACTAAATGCTCTACTCTTTCCAAAAAGCAATATTTTATTTATACTTTGTAAATTCATAAAGAGATTATACACATATTTTTAAATTATTAATATTTAGTTATAATCGAACTAATAAATTTAAGGAAGAAACTATGAAACTCTATGCACCATGGGAAAAAGCATTTAAACGGATAGCTACACCATTTGAGCATTTTTTGCACTCACAAACAACAACTGGTTTAGTACTGCTTCTTATGACTATTTCAGCACTTCTTCTTGCAAACTCTCCTCTTGTTGACACATATAACCATTTTTTTCATACACGCATAGATTTTAATGTTGGAGAGTGGAAACTCTCACACACACTCCATCACTGGATAAATGATGGTTTGATGGCAATCTTCTTTTTTATGATTGGATTAGAGATAAAACGCGAGATTTTAGTAGGAGAACTCTCAAATTTAAAAGTAGCCATACTCCCTATACTCTCAGCTATTGGAGGCATGGTCTTACCTGCACTTATATATATGAGCATAAATTTAGGTGGGGAGGGAGCATCAGGATGGGGAATTCCTATGGCTACAGATATTGCCTTTGCGATCAGTGCTTTAGTCTTACTAGGAAAACGTGTCTCTCCTGCACTTGTTACTTTTTTAGTAGCACTTGCTATTGTAGATGACTTAGGAGCTGTTCTTGTTATTGCTATTTTCTATACAGATCAGATTCAGTTTATACCTCTTCTTCTCTCAGCAGTCTCATTCTCTATCTTACTACTTTTTAATCGTGCGGGTATTCATACTATTCTCCCCTACTTTATAGTAAGTATTTTTATGTGGTTTTTTATGCTTGAGTCTGGGGTACATGCGACCATAGCAGGAGTACTTGCTGCCTTTAGCATTCCCTCTCGTCCAAAACTCACACCGACCTCTTTTACAAACTCAACAAGAAACCTTTTAGACGAGTATGATAACTATCCTGTTGCTACAGATCATACTCTCCATGAGAACCAAAAAGCAATCTTGCTCAATATAAAAGATACTATAGACTCCGTAAGTACTCCATCTGCAAGACTAGAACACTCTTTACATCTCCCTGTGAGTCTTATTATCATACCACTCTTTGCACTTGCAAATGCTGGAATTTCTATTGATTTTTCACTTTTAGGTTCTACTATTATGGAGAGTGTCTCTCTTGGTATAATTGCTGGACTTATAGGGGGTAAGGTAGTTGGTATTGCTGGTGTTGCTTGGATTGCTATAAAACTTGGTATTGCTAAATTACCACAAGATAGCTCTATGAGTCAAGTTTTTGGTGTTGCTTTTCTTGGTGGAATAGGGTTTACTATGAGTATCTTTGTTGCGGACTTAGCATTTATAGGAAATGAGGCTCTTATTTTTCAAGCTAAAATTGCTATTCTCTCTGCATCACTTTTTTCAGGAGTTTTTGGATATATTTGGTTAAGATATATAGCAAAAAGCCAAAGTTAATACATTCCATACTATAATAACTACATAAATAACTACATATTAAAATAATAATAGAGTAAAACATATGGCAATTTCTCCAATAAATAAAGAAAAAAACTTCGATACTGATGTTCTTTTAGTAACAAAAACAGACCTAAAAGGTAAGATTACTTATGCTAATCGTGCTTTTATGAAAATAGTCCAGATGGATGAGAATCAACTTTTAGGAGCTCCTCATAATATTATCAGACACCCTGATATGCCAAAAATTATATTTAAATATCTTTGGTCCTATCTTCAATCAGGCAAAGAGATTCATGCTTATGTAAAGAACATTTGTGCCGATGGCTCTTTCTACTGGGTTATGGCAAATGTAACCCCATCATACTTTCATGGAAAAATCGTAGGCTATCACTCGGCAAGACGTAAACCCTCCCAAGAATCTCTTGAAATTATTATTCCTCTTTATAAAAAGCTACTTCAAGCGGAAAAGAGTGGTGGCATCAGTGCTAGTGAGAAAATAATGAATGAATTATTACAATCAAAAGGAGTAAAATATGATGAATTTATCCTCTCTTTCTAAGATTCACTATGCAAATTATGCCCATATTACAGTTGTTGCTCTAGGTATTATTATTAGTGTAATATTTTTTGAATTTCACTGGATTACCTTTCTTATAAGTATTATAAACATTGCTATTGCACTATTTGCATATAGACATATTAATGTTATTACACATAGCATAAATGAATCTGCTAGAATTATGCATGAAGCTGTTCATAATGGTAACTTTGAACATCGTGAGCTCAATATAAAAGGGGGAGGAGAACTAGAAGAGCTTTCATGGAACATAAATGACCTTTTTGATCAACTCGAAGTTTTTTTACGTGAAGTAAATACCTCTATAGAATATGCTTCTAAACATCAATATTTTAGAAGAATTAGTACCGTTGGAATGAGCGAAGTCTTCACAAAAACAGGGAAGCTCGTAAATAGAAGTATTGATGCTATGGAACAGGAGTACAAAGACCAAGATAGAAAAAACATTATTCAAGAGCTCTCAAAAGTAGGTGAAGGCTTATCTAATAGTTTTAGAAGTATCCAAGATCAAATAATTGATACAAACGAGACATTAACATCCCTCGCTATAGAGTCTCAAGAGAGTGCATCTCTCTCTCGCTCTAATAACTCTGTTGTAGAGGTTATGAATGAAAACTTTGGGAAACTCTCTGAAATTATTGCACAAAATGATGAATCTATAGAGGGTGTTTCAACAAGAACAGCAGAGATAACTTCTGTAATAGACCTCATCAAAGATATAGCAGATCAAACAAATCTTCTTGCACTCAATGCAGCCATAGAAGCAGCTCGTGCAGGTGAACATGGTCGTGGCTTTGCAGTTGTTGCAGATGAAGTACGAAAACTTGCTGAACGAACACAAAAAGCAACCAATGAAATAACCATCTCCATTTCTACACTGCAACAAGAAGCAAATGGAATGCTAGACAACTCAAAATCTCTTAATAACATCTCAAAAGAGTCCACAGAGAATGTAAAAACACTCTACCACTCACTTGAGCAGTTTAATAAAACAAGTGAATCTGTACTTGCATCAAGTAGATTAATGCAAAATAAAAACTTTGTTGTTCTTGCAAAAATAGACCATATCCTTTTTAAAGATGATGCACGTAAACAGGTAGAGATGAACTCCATAAAAGAGTATTCAGATCATCATACCTGCCGTTTAGGGAAATGGTATGAGACAGAGGGAATTTCACAATTTAGCCACTCTAAAAGTTTTAAAGAGATGCAAGAACCACATGCAATAGTACACAACAAAGTAAATGAGACATTTGCACTTCTTAAAGATTCTGATCTTCTTCTTCAAAGAGAAACAGTTATTAAAAACTTTACTGTAATGGAAAAAGCATCTGATAAACTCTTTGAACTTATGGATAGTATGCTTGATGAAGAAGCACTCTATCAAGATTCAAATATAGAGAGTGGTGAAGTCGAACTTTGGGATTAAGTGTGCTAGTTTCATTAAGAGCGAAGCAAGAAGTCCACCAAAGGTACCAATAAGATACCCCATAATTGCCATTAAAACACCTACCCCTACAAGGGAGTTATTATATGTTGCTGCAAGTATTGGAGCAGACACTACACCTCCAATGTTTGCTAAGGATGCTACGGAGATACTAAAGAGATCTAAATGCAGTATTTTTGCACCAATAATCATAATAAGCATATGCACAACTAGTATACTAAAACCTGCTAAGACATAAATACCTAAGCCACTAAAACTCTCTATTACTGCTCTTGAGCCTATAAGTGCTACTAATATATAGAGCATAGATGTAGCCACCTCACTTGAACCATTAAACTCTTTGAGTTTTGTAAACGATCCAACTATGCCAAATAGAGTTGCTAAAAGTACTATTGTTGTGGTGTGACTAAACTCTATAAAGAAAGTATTTGCTGCAAAGTTACAAAGAAAAGAGATAAATATAGAAAGGAGAAGCAGTGACCAGTATCGTTTTGTCCCTAACCTACAAGCACATCCAATATCTCCCATTTTTACACCACTGCTTTTGGCTTTTGTAAATGTATTAAAAAGTGGGGCTAAGGGTACTGCAAAAAGAAGAAGCATTACCCATAAAGTATAGTTTACACTATCTACAACAAGGGCATAAGCAAAAGCCTCTTCAGGTACATTCAAAGCTGAACCAACAGCTATCATATTTGCCGTACCACCCATCCAGCTTCCAGCAAGTGCACCAAAGGCAGCAGCAGTTGTTGCAGAAAAGTTAAAAATATATGCAATACTCACAAAAGCAATCACTAAAGAAAAAAGTGCTAGCAAGTATGCTTGAAAGAGTGGTTTACCAAGCTTTAAAAACTCTTTTATATCTACATGAAGTAACATCAAAAAGAGCATTGCAGGAAGTAAATTTTCTTTCACCCTTTTATAAATAGCAGTTATTTCTGCATTTGTATCAAAAACATGAAAGGAGGCTAAAAACATACTCACAGCATAAATAATAACAACAGCTGGAATATATTTAAAAAATTTCAATTCAGTTTTACTCTCTAAAAAGTAAAAAAATGTTGCTATGAATGCTAAAGTAAAGAGATAAAAGAGTGGATTTTCTATCAAGTGTTGCCCTCTATTTTTTTTATAAGTGTATCATAGTTTTCAAATTTTACTGAGGATTTACAGATGAAAACTTTCACGCTACTTTCACTCTCAACATTTATACTTGCCTCTTCACTCTATGGTGCAACGCTAGGTAAAGAGATTAAAAAAAGTTCACTTATAGTCTACAACTCAAACATTGCACTTGTACATGAAGAGAGGATGCTTGAACTTACAGAAGATGACACACAAATTATCTATAGTGACATAGCGAAGAGTATAGAGCCAGACTCTATTAATGTTTCACTTCCAGAGGGGGTAAGACTCTACTCACAGCAGTACCGCTTTGATAAACTCACACTCCAAAAACTTTTAGATGCATACATAGGAAAAAAAGTAGAAGTAAGACTCCTTAAAAATAGAAATGAGTTTAAAATCATCACAGCCACTCTCCTCTCTAGCAATGGATCCACATCACTTGTTCGAACCCTTGACTTTAAAATTCTCTCCGTGGCGAATAGTGCTATTCGTTTTGAAGAGATCCCCGAAACACTTATTACAAAACCCTCTCTTGTTTGGAACATAAAAGCTAAAGAGTACACAAAGGCAGATATGAATCTTGACTACCTTGTAAGAGGTATTAGCTTTAAGAGTAACTATATTCTCACATTGAATGAAAAAAGTGCAAAACTTACAGGATGGATTACCCTCAGTAACCAAAGTGGTAAAAGTTTTAAAAATACAAAACTCTCTCTTCTTGCAGGTGATATTAATAGAGTTACACCATCAACATATAATCCCCCTCGCACAATGAGAGCGATGCAGATAAATAATGCAAAAGGAGAGATATCACATAGATCTTTTGAGGGCTATCACTACTATAGTATTCCTTTTAATGTAACAATTGCAGATAGAGAAAAAACACAAATAAAATTTCTTGAAGATGCAAATATAAGTGTAAAACGACTCTACACTTCGCACCTCAGTAATCCCCTCTATCTTCAAGGGGATCAAAAAGTATCTGTATCACAGTATGTAAAACTCTCTCCTCTTGAGACTCCTCTACCAAAAGGAGTGCTTAGAACCTATGCCACTCTTCACAATCAGACTATTTTACTTGCTGAAAATACTCTAGCACATACACCGAAAGAGACTCCCATCACACTAAAACTCGGTAATAATTTTGATATAAAAGTGACACAAACACTTCTAAGCCGTCAAGATACTGAAAATAAGTATAATGTAAATATTTTATATAGTATTAAAAATAGTACTGATGAGAATAGAACAATCACAATAGAAACACCCTTTAACAAAAAAACAACTTCACTAATAACAAGTGAAGTACCCTATACTTTTACAGAAAGTAATATAGTAAAATTCAAACTTGATCTCACTCCAAAGAGTACAAAAGAGTTTAAAGTAAATTATGAGAGTAGTAAATAATGGCAAAATATATCATCCTAGATACAGAGACAACAGGCACAGGTGACACAGACCGAGTAATACAACTCGGGTATATTGTTTTAGGTTCAAACCCTATAGAAGTACATAATGAGTTTAATAGCACTGATGTACCAATTAGCTATGGGGCTATGGAAGTCCATGGCATTACTCAAGACATGATAAAGGACAAACCTCTCTGCACAGAGACATCTGCTTATAAAAGACTCCTTGAGTTAAACAGACAGGAGAACTACCTCATTATTCATAATGCCCCTTTTGATATTAAAATGCTTGAAAAAGAGGGGTTTTCTACAGAGATGAAAGTAATAGATACCCTTAGAGTTGCAAAACATATTCTCCCAGATGAAGAAGCACATAGATTGCAGTACTTTCGCTATAAGATGGAACTCTATAAAGAAGAAGAAAAAGAAGCATCTGATCTTGGCATAGTCGTTAAAGCACATGATGCTATAGGAGATGTTCTTGTCCTTAAACTTCTTCTCTCAAAACTCAAACAAGCTGTTTTAGAAGCTTACCCAAATGAGAATCCAGTAGAGAAGATGCTTGACCTTACAAACACCCCCATACTTGTTAAGTCATTTCGATTTGGTAAACATAAAGGAAAAACACTTCAAGAAGTTGCACACGAAGATGCTGGATATCTCCGATGGATGCTCAGCTCCATGGAGAACCTTGATGATGACATGCGTTACTCTATAAACCACTACCTTACATAAGAAAATATTATTCTTATGTAACTTCTCACTCCTGAATATCCACGCTTTAAACTACTTCACTCTTTTATGTGTATATTAGTAACACGTATAAAAAAAAGTAATTTATTACAAAAGTATCACAAAAGACCAACCTATCGCACTAATGAGATAAAATTATCATATTTCCATCACATAAAGTATAAAAGTAATTTATATTTTAAGCTTAAACAAGATTACTTTTTTTTATAATACTGTAAATCAAAATATTGAAGGTTGTTAAAAAATAACAATACTTCAACAAAGGAAACATATGTTACATTTAAAATCATACGTTGGATCGATCGTTTTAGCAAGTTTATTACTTCAAGGTTGTGGAAGTGACTCATCATCAGTGCAAGTTGCTCCATCTACTACAGTTTCTGAGGAGTCAACAGCTTCATTACAAGAAGCACAAGCAAGACTTGACTTAACTACAAGTGCCATTGCCAATGCTTCAGCAAAAGACAATGCACAAGCACAATCAGACTTAACACTTAAATTTGCTGCGTTAGATGCAACAAATGATGAAATGAAAGCATTTGTAGATCAAACAATAGCTAAAAATAGTGACATTACGACAAGAGGAGAAGCTTACCGCGCTATGGTGACTGCTTTAACTGCTAGCACTTCTGCTCAAAATGCACCGCAGCGTCTTGCACTTTTCGACTCTATAAAAGAAGATTTAGTTGGACTTTTAGATAGTGATCTTGGAAATACAATTACAGCAGCTACATTTGATGTAGTACTTAACTCTGAAGGTGTAACTGTAGTAATGCTTGATGCAGCACGTGGTTCACACACAATAACAAGAATTATGATCGATGCACTTGATGCTGACTGGTCATTAACTGCAAAAATGGTTCCAATGCTTCAAGAAAACCAAGAGTTTGGTGAAAAATTTCTAGCGCTCGCTTATGAAGAACCACAAATGGCAAGATTTTTCTTCTCAAGAGTTGATGCTACAATGTACGATGCACTAACTGATGCAATGCTTCTCTCAGATGCAAATCCTGAAACTCGTGATGATACAGTAGAGTACTCTGTTACTGGATATATGGGTGTACTAATGAATATGTACTCAAAAGAGTACTTTGTAGCTCAAAATTCAGGTGCAAACAAAATCACTAGAACTGAAACAGTAGATGGTGTTGAAGAGGAAGTTAAATACTCTAAACTAGATGCAGAAGGTAACTTAGCAACTGATGATAACTTCGTAAACTTACTTTTTAATACAGGTGCAATTGCAACTTATAACAGTGCAACTCAAACTTTTACAGCACATGGAGATGGAAATGAACTTACCAATGAGAAGTTCTTCTATGCACTTTTCAAGACATCTGCATCTACAAACAGCTTTATTGATGCAATGGATCAAATTCCTGTAGCAAGAGTTGCTCTTATGGACAATATCTTTATGGGAACACAAAAAGAGCAAACAGATACACTTCAAGGATCTATGAACATCATCGCTATTGGATCTGCAATGTATGATGGTATTTATGGTACTAAAAACATTGATAGTGTTCGTGTACATGCTGAAGGTTTAGGTGCATATACTGGTGCATTTATCGGTTTTGCTGGACTTATCCCTTTTGATCGTTTTGTTCCTTATGGAAAAGCATTTATAGATGCTGGTTATAAATATGCTGAGTTCCAAGGTAGTGCAATTCCTGATTTAGTTGCTACTGCATGGGACTATGTAAATAGTGATGATAACACAACAACTTTATCTGCTCCATCTCGTTCAGGTATGCATGGTATTATTTATTCAGATTGGACAGGTGATGTTACAGACTTAACTGTTTCTGCTATTAGTAATGGTAAGACCTATTTAACTGATGTTGCTTTAGCTGCATATAGTGACTTTGACTTTAGTGATTTTAATGTAAGTGCATTAAGTACACAAGCTGTAAATGAACTTAAAAATGCTAGTGATATCGCACTTGCAACATTTATGGATGGAAATGCTGAAACTGGTTTATATACTACTGAACTAGCAACTGGTGAGTCTGTTGCTGGTATACATGGTCTTTTAGAACTTGCTGTTCGTGAAGATATGGTAAACACTGGTTTATCAACTGATATAACTGAAGCTGAAGGTAATTTTACACTTCCTGCTTTTGCTGACATTACTATGGAATTCGCTTATAATACTGCATCAGGGAATGCTAGAGCTTATTATAATGACAATGTTGATGCTGAATGGTTTGCTGACTTAAGTTCAAATGAGCTTGTTCGTGAGTATTTCTATCCAGATGCTAACAACACTTATATTCCTAGTTCACTTCTAGCTATTGACTGGTTAAAAGTTCCTGCAAACTATGAAAATGCTAGCTACGAAGACTATGCATTTGATTTTAATGCTGGTTATGTAGATGTTTATGTTGTATCTACAAACGTAAACTTAATGAATGAGATTGATCTTCCTACAGCAGTTGATCCTCTTAAAACAATTACAATGGAAGCTGTTGATATGAGTAGTGACTCTATTATCGCTGTTGATGAGAATGGTTTAACTATGGATGGTCTCTATGTTTACAAAATCCGTGTTATCTCTCCTGCAGATGTTGAAGCAGTTCTTGCTACATTCACAGATTATGGTGATACTGTCTCTGCTCTTCTTGGTTTAGACTCTTCAAATGCTGAAGATGTTGCAACTGAGCCTATTGCCGAGTAATATATCTCTATCTTACAAAAGAAATAAACCAGCTCTAAGCTGGTTTATTCTATTCTCTCAAATCCGAAAATTTCTTCTTTCAGAATTCAGTGGAATTTTAAAACAAAAAATTACTTTTAGGTTTATATACAATGAAAAAAACTCTCCTTTTATCTCTAGCAGCATCTTCTCTTTTTGCTACCAATGGTCTTAACATGATAGGTACTTCAACAGTATCTCGCTCTATGGGTGGAACAGGTGTTGCATTTTACTCTCATGCAACAGAAGCACTTCATAAAAATATCTCTTTAATGGGCGATATCGGAGACAAAAGTGAATTTCAACTTGATGTTACTTACTTCAATGCAACTGTTAAATCAACTGTCTATGATAAAATGCCACTAAATGCTAATGTTGATCCTCTTCCAAATCTAGCGAGCTATAATGGACCATCAACAGCAACAAGTCAGCCAATGATGGATACAAGTTTTATACCCTCTCTCTCTTATGTAACTCGCATTAATGATAATACTGTATTTGGTTTTGCTTTTATTGGTGCAGCTGGAATGGCTGCACAATATGAGGGTGACTACCCACAAAGACAGATGAATACATCTATGATGCTTATGAAAATTATACCTGGTATCTCTTACCGTCAAGGAAATACAACTTTTGGTTTTGCTCCAGTAATCGGTCTTGGCTCTATGCACCTTAACTATGATGAAGCTTATCTTAATGCAAATGGGGAGGCTTACCCTTATGGATCAAAACCACAATCCCAAAGAGAAGGTCTCCTTGGTACAAATGCAGGAGGCGAAGAGCTTGTACCTGCTTTTGGATTTACCGCAGGTATGGATGTCAAAGTAACAGAAAAATTCCGAGTAGGTATTTCATATAACTCAGCGATAAAATATGCATATAGTGAAGTGGCAAATTTTTCTCATTTTGGTCCAAATGGTATGGTTTATATGAGTGATGAATGGATGAGAAACAATACAGGTGTAGGACTAAACAAAGGTCCCAATGCACTACCAGTAGGAGAGCAACTTACAAATGCAATGATTGCAGGTGGAATGAACTCTACACTTGCAGGAGCAATAGGAAGTACAGTAGGTGCATTAGCAGGTACAGATACAATACAGAGTGCTTTAGAAGCTACAAATCCAGCAAAACGTGATGACTTAACATTAGAACAACCTTGGGAAATTGCTTTTGGTGTCGCTTATGATGTGACAAAAAGAACAACTATGACTTTTGACTATAGATATATCGCTTGGGGACTTGCTGAGGGATATAAAGACTTTGGTTGGGAAAATCAACAGGTTTTTGCTATTGGTATGGAGTATAAGGGTGATGGTTTCTCACTTCGTGGTGGTTATAACTATGCGGCTTCACCTATCAGTAATGTTACAAATGAATCAGGAGCACTTCTTAGTGATGTCCAAGGTACCCTTGTATTTGATCAAGCACTCTCTATGCTAAATCTTATAGGATTCCCTGCTATTAGTACAACTCACTTCTCTGCAGGTTTTGGATATGAGTGGTCGAGAGATTTAGATTTAGATTTTACACTCGCGTACTCACCTGAAGCTACAACTACAAGAAGTGGTGCACTTAGTCCATTTCAAACAGGTTTAGATGCTGTTGATATGAGCTATGAGTACTCAACAAGTATGGAACAACTTACACTCTCGTTCGGTATGAACTACAGATTTTAGGAAATATTATGCATTTACAACTCTCAACACTTACACTCTCCCTCTCTACTATTTTTTTTCTTAGTGCCTGCGGGGATGGAGTAGAACGAAATAGTACTCCAACAAAACTTCGCCCCTCACTTGCTGAAATGTCTGGTCACTTTATAGATTCTGGAGTAGAAGGTATAACATACTCTCGCTCAAATGGTGGAGAACATATAACACAAGAGGGTGGTAAATATAACTATTATCTAAGTGAACGACTCACATTTAGGGTAGGAAACCTAGAAATTGGAACTGCACTTGGACTCTCTACCATCACACCAAAAGATATAGTTTCTTATGAAGACCTTACCCTAAGTACTTCCATAGAAGACCCTGAAGTAAACAATAGAACGCGTACACTTATGTCTCTTGATGAGGATCAAAATCCAGCAAATGGTATACAGATATCTCCACAAACTCGTGCAAGTGCTCTCTCTTGGGAAACACCTGACTACTCTTTAAGTGAGACTGCATTTACTGATGCACTCAAACGTGTAACAAATAATGATATAGCTACTGTTGTCTCTAGAGAAGATGCTATTGATCACCTCTCAACTTCTCTTCGTTGTGTTTACTCAGGAGCATATAGTGGTACTTGGCTCTACCCTAACGGATCAAAAGATGGTTTTGTCGGTGTTATGATACAAGCAAATGGTACTATTGTAACACTTGGTGATGGACAAGACTTAAACAACGATGGAAATTTTTCTGAATTTCTTTTTGCCAGAGGCTCACATAATGCCGATACTGGCTACTTTTACTTCGATGAAACAGGTGAATTTAAAGATGGTGGTATTATTCCAAGTGACATAGAGGTTTCAGGAGATGGTTCCTCCCAAAGTTATGATAGAGTAACAGGATCATTTAAACAGATAAATCCAGAGACAGGACTTATAGAAGAGGGTTCTTATGAAGCTAATCGTGTAGGACAAGGAGATGATGTTTCATACCGCTATACAGGATATGGTTATGATAATCCAACTTCAAATGAGAATCCACTCACAGACAAAATATTAGGACTTTTTACTCTTGATATTAATAGAAATGGCTCTATTTATGGTCTTATTCATGATGCAAGAAACAACCAAGAGCCCTCTCTTCTTGGGCAAATTGATTTTACAACAGGTATAGTCGATATGAACTTAAGCTATGAAGATGGTTCGAATTACAAAATAACTGGTACTATTTTATTTGATGGTACTTTAAATCTTGACTGGTTCGATGAAACCGGCACTCAAAAATATGGTTATATTGATGGTGTAGGTTGTCAACTGCAAGTACCAACACTCTAAATCTTCTCTTTATTATGTAAAGAACCTACACACTTTACATAATATTTTTTACAAATAATTGAAATTATCCTTAAAGAAAGCAAGCATATATTATAATTATCAATTATATTAATCTCATCAAAGGTATCTTATGAAAAGTATACTCATACTCCTCACTCTATTCTCATTTATATGGGCAAAACCTAGCTATAACATCGCTATACTCTCTGACGGTGATACAGAATATGGTGCTCAATTTGAAGAGGCACTCAAAACTGAAATCAAGCAAATTTTAGGAAGAGACTACAATGTTAAATTTCCAAAATCTCTTCATAAAAATGGTAAATGGAAATATAGCACAATAGCAGCCAATGCAAATCAAGCACTTAAAGATAATCGTTCTGATATGATTCTAGCATTAGGTGTCCTCTCTTCTCACTATATAGCGAGAAAAAGAAGTTTTCCAAAGCCTGTAATTGCAGCAGCTGTTATAAATCCAAAAATGCAAAAGATACCTTTTAAAAATGGAACTTCAGGCAAGTACAACTTAACTTATGTAAGTGGTTTACAAACCCTAGATAAAGATATTCAAACAATTCATGAAATTATGCCTGTTAAAAAAGTAGCTGTTCTTATTGATGCTATACTTCTTAAAAACACACCTGAAGTAGGTCGATACATTAAAAGAAAATTTGTTTATAACAAAATAGAGATAGAACTAATTCCAATAAATAATGATATAGAAACAAGTGTTTCAAAAATCAGTGATGATGTAGACTTTGTTTATGTTACACCTCTATTTCAACAAAGTAGTAAACAAAAAATAGAACTCTACAAAGCTTTAGCAGCAAAAGAGCTTCCAAGTTTTGCAAGTACAGGACAAGATGATGTTGAATTAGGAGCACTTTTTGCAAACTCACCATCAACAGACAATAATCGTTTCATACGTCAGATTGCACTTGATGTACAGCAGATAGCACTGGGAGCTTCTGCCTCTTCACAACTTGTAGATTTCATACCAGCTCCCGCCCTTTCTCTCAATATGATGACAGCAAATGAGATAGGATTTACTCCAGATTGGGAACTACTCTCAAAAGCAACTATTATTAAAAGTGAACAGAGTGATTCTCACTTCTTTAACCTTGAAGAGATTATGAACAGAGCCGTAACACACAACTTACAGATTATTTCAAGTGAGAGTCAAATAGAGATCTCACAAGCAGACTTAGAGAGAGCAGATAGTCTCTACCTTCCACAAATACATATAGGAATGGAAGCTCAAAAGATTGATGAAGATCGTGCTATTGCAAGTCTTGGATCTGAAAATGAGATGCGTGTTGATGCATACATCAAATTTTCACAACAAATTTTCAATCAAAGAGCAACTGCACAAATAAGCATAAATGAAAGTTTCTTAAAAGCACAAACAAAGGCAACAGATTTTGTAAAGCTAGATATTGGTCTAGCATCTGCATCTATGTATCTTCGTATTTTACAACTCAGAACAAAACTTAAAATTGAAAAGTCAAATCTTGAGTTGTCAAAAACAAATATGCGCTCAGCAGTTACAAGACGAGATATCGGTATAGGGAATGCAAGTGATATTTATCGTTGGCAAACACAAATTTCAGGAGAGAAGAAGAGTCTTCTTTATACACATACAGCACTCCAACAAGCGAAACATGCACTCAATGCACTTCTTGACCTTCCTCAAGGTTTAGCACTAAACTTTAACCCTATTGATATGAGTAATAAAGTATTTATGACAAGTGATAAAACTATGGTCTCTTATTTTTTAGAGCAGAAAAAATTTGCTCAATTTCAAGCATATTTAGTAAAAACAGCACGTACACATATGCCATCCATTCAACAATATGATGCTATTGAAAAAGCAAGAACACTTCTAGTAAGCTCAAATGAAAATGCTTTTTTCCTTCCTAATGTTGCAGTTGAAGGTGGCATTAGACAACACTTTCTTGAAACTACCAACGAGTTTAGAGATAACGATGAGAGTTTAGATCGTGCGCTTCCTCCATATGCAGATAAAACTGACTGGCAAGTTGGCTTCTTCATTCGTTTTCCTCTCTATCAAGGGGGTGCAAAAAGTGCTGAGTTAGAAGCTTCAAAAGCAGCTCTCTTAGTAGCAGAGTCACAAAGAGCAAATCTTCTTAATGAAGTAGAAAGAAATGTAAGAGACTCTCTCTATCAGGCAAAAGCCTCTTTTCTTTCTATAAAACTGGCAGAGCTAGCTTCTGTAAGTTCAAAAAAGAATCTTGCACTTATAAAATCAGTGTATGCGCAAGGAAGTATAGGAATTGTTGATCTACTTGATGCACAACATACAGCACTACGAGCAGCACTTCAAGAGAATAGTACACGTTATGAGTTTATGCATGACCTCTTAGTATTACAACATAATATTGGACAGGTAAACTTTAATATTGGTACAGATAAATTTACACTCTTTAAAAATGAGCTTGAGAGTTATGATCCTGCAGCAGATGAGGAAGATGAATAATGAAATATTTTACACTTCTTCTTCTACCCCTCCTTTTCTTTGGCTGTAATGAGCGAGAAAAAGAGGAGAAAATTCGTCATGTTCATACTTTAAAGCTTGTACCAACACAAGCGACATCAACACATAATTTTAATGGTATTGCTCGTTCTGATATTGCAGCAAGACTTAGTTTTAATGTAAGTGGGACTATAAGACGTGTCTATATTCGTGATGGACAGAGTGTCAAAGAGGGTGATGTTATCGCCTCACTCAATGACAACTTCTTTAAACTTAAGGTGAATGAGGTAAAAGCTTCACTCAAACAAGCAAAGGTAAAACTATCAAATGCAGAGAGTCGTTACAAACGTATAAAACAGCTTTATGTAAATCGTAGTAGTTCACTCAGTGACCTTGACAACTCAAGAACAACAAAAGAGTCTGCGCGAGCAAACTATAATGCTATGAAAAATAGACTTGAACAGGTACAACTTAAACTGAGTTACACAAAGCTTCGTGCACCGATGAATGGGTCTATTTCTGAACTTACCATACATAAGGGTGAAAATGTTACACCTGCTATGAGTATAGCATCTATTAGTTCAACAAGTAGTATTGAAGTTCCTATTAGTATTCCCGGTTCACTTATTGACTATGTTAAAGAGGGACAATCATGTATAGTAAGTTTTGATGCGATGAAAAACAAAAAATATAAAGCAAAAGTAATTGAAGTGAGCCATGCATCAAGCCAGAGAACTACTACTTTTCCTGTTGTGGTACGTCTTCTAAAACATCCTAGAAAAGTGCATCCTGGTATGTCAGCATCTGTTCGTTTTAACTTTCATAATGACTTAAATAAAAACAGCTTTATTATACCTCTCCATGCTCTTATGCAAGATGAGAAGGGATATTATGTATATATTGTTAACAATATTACACAAGGCATTGGATCAATTCAGAGAGTTGATGTAAAACGAGGAGAACTCACATCCAATGGTATTATTATCACTGATGGTGTAGAGAATGATATGCAAGTCCTTACAGCTGGAATGAGCCGTGTGCATCAAGAGCAAAAAGTAAGAGTTGGAAATTGAAAAACTATACTGAACTCATACTTGAGAAAAATCGAGTAACTGCTACGATTCTGCTATTCTTTCTTATTGGAGGGCTTGTTGCATACTTTAGTATGCCTCGTGCGAAAGATCCTGTTTTTAAACTTCACTCTGCAGTTGTAACCACCATTTTTCCAGGGGCTACACCTGCTCGTATAGAATCCTTAGTCACCATTCCTTTAGAGCGACAACTTCGCCAAGTAAATGAGATAAAAAAGCTTAAATCTGTTTCTAAAAATGGTGTTTCTACTATTTATATTTACATAGAAGAGCGCTATCATGACCTAGACCCTATATGGACTAAAATACGAAAAAAACTTGAAACCACAGATCTTCCTCAAGAGGTTGACGAACCACATTTTGATGAAAGTTATAATGAAGTCTTTGGAACACTAATAAATATTGTTGGTGAAGGATTTAGTTATGCCCAACTTGAGGATATTGCCAATGATGTAAAAGAGGAACTTCTCAATATCTCTGATGTTGGAAATATTAAGATCATTGGACTTCAAAAACAACATATCTATATTGAATTTTCCAATGCAAAACTTGCAGAGCTTGGTCTCTCTCCAAGTGCTTTAAGTCGAATTATCCAAGAGCGAAATATCATTACCCCAGGGGGATCTATTACACTTGGTCCCCAAAGGCTTATTCTTGAACCGACTGGAAATCTAAAGAGTATAAAAGAGCTTGGAAAAACTATTGTACCACTTCCGGGAAGAAAAGATGTTGTCTATCTTGAAGATATTGTCTCTATCCGCGAAGGGTATAGTGAACCACAAGATCCTCTAACACGCTCAAACACTGAAGAGAGTCTTCTTTTAGCTATTACAGTTGCAGATGATGGAAATATTATTCGCCTTGGAAAAAAAATAAAAGAAAAGATTGAGTATCTTGAAGAGCAATACCCTATAGGAGTTGAATTCTCTTTAGCATTTGATGAACCAAACCTTGTTGAGCATATTATAAATAACTTTACGGGTTCTATTATTATGGCTATATTTATCATTATGGCGGTAATGCTTACCACATTAGGATGGAGAACTGGTCTTATTATTACTTCACTTATTCCAAGTACTATATTAACAGCCCTCTTAATAATGTGGAAACTCGATATTGGACTAAATCAAGTATCACTCGCTGCATTGATTATTTCGCTTGGTCTTCTTGTAGATAATGCCATAGTAATTAGTGAATCAATTATTGTAAAGATGGATGAGGGTGCAACACCTTTGCAAGCCTCATCAGGTGCAGTAAAAGAGCTCAGTGTTTCACTCTTAACATCTTCACTTACAACAGCAGCTGCATTTCTTCCTATCTATTTAGCAGAATCAGCGGCCAGTGACTATACATCATCACTCTTTGAAGTTGTTTCCATTACACTTTTAAGTTCATGGGCTTTAGCACTTACTATTGTACCTATGTTAAGCTATTTTTATCTTCGTCCAAGCCAAAATCCAAGATTTAGTTATAACAATCCTCTCTGTAACACTTTTAAAACACTTTTAACTCTCTCTCTTAAGTATAGAGGTATTTCACTTATTGGTATTGGGAGTATCTTTATTTTTGCACTCCTCCTCTCTTTAAGTATACCTAAAATATTTTTTCCACCCTCTGAACAGCCCTCTATGATTGTAAGAATTGCACTTCCTGTTGGAGCATCCATAGAAGAAACACTCAAAACAGTTGAAGAGATGGAGCGGTTTTTAGAGTCAAAGCGTCCTGAATTTATAGAGAATTATACAAGCTTTGTTGGTAAAGGTGCTCCAAGATTTTGGATAAATAACACACCTGTTCCTGATGCAGATGAGTATGCTGAAATACTTGTCAATGCAGTATCATTAAGTGCCTATGAAGAGATACAACCACAAATAGAACTTTTTGGTTTTAACCACTTCTCAAATGCAGAAGTAAGTGTTAAAAAATTAGATAATGGACCTCCGGTTAAAAATCCAGTACAAATTAGAATTATTGGTGCAAATATCGAGGAGATAACAAAACATGCAGATGCTGTGAAAAAAGCACTGAGTGACTCAGATATGGTCTATCATATAGATGATGATTGGGGTGTTTGGACTCAAAAACTTGTAGTAGATATTAACCCATCATTAGCATACCATGCAGGGGTTAGCTACAATGATATTGCCTCATCACTACAGACAGCTCTAAGCGGTCGTAATATTACTCAGTTTAGAACAAATACTAAAACTATACCTATTACAATGCGCTCAAATCATGCGCTTAAATCTTCTATGGAAACACTAGAGAGTACTCTTGTTTTTATCCCAACGACAAACAAGTCTGTACCATTAACACAGGTTGCAAATATAGATGTAGTGTGGAAGCCACCAAAAATTGTTCGCTATAATGGAATTCATGCCATAACAGTTACAGCACAACTTAAAAAAGGTTTTACTGCTTTTGATGTAAAAAATGATATAGAACCTGCTATAGAAAATCAAAAATGGAAAGTTGGTTATCACTATGAGTTTGGTGGGGATGTTTCTAGTTCTAAAGAGGCGCAAGGTGCAGTGAGTGCAAAACTCCCTATTGCTGGAATGATTATTATAATACTACTTGTATTACAGTTTAACTCATTTGCAAAAACAGCCCTTATTCTCATCACCATTCCATTAGGAATTATAGGAGTTATTTTTGGTATATTCTTAACAAACTCCTACTTTGGGTTTATGACATACCTTGGAATTATCTCTCTTATTGGTATTGTTATTAACAATGCCATTATTCTTATTGAGAGGATTGATTATGAGTTAGATGTTACAAAACTTGCACCACAAGATGCTATTATAGAAGCAGCACAACGTCGTATTCGTCCTATTATACTAACTACTATGACTACTATTGGTGGTCTGATTCCACTTTGGATAAGTGGTGGACCTATGTGGGAGCCCATGGCTATTGCTATTATATTTGGTCTACTTTTCTCGACTATTCTAACACTAGGTGTACTACCAATTTTTTACTCAATAGTCTTTAAAATACACTATCCTAAAGATTATACATTTATTCATCTTGATAGCTGTGTGCTTGATAGATAAGATTTTTCCTTTACTTTATGGTTTCTATCTGATTCCATAGAGTAAAGATTAAGATAAAGAAATAGAAAAAATCACAAAAAGAACGAAGGCTACCGTAGCACTTATAAGTGCATAAGGAAGTTGTGTCTGCACATGTTCTACAACTTCACACTCAGAAGCCATTGAAGATATAATAGTTGTATCAGATATAGGGGAGCAGTGATCGCCAAAAACACCTCCACTAATTACCGCTCCAATGGCAAGTGTTACATCAGCATCTAAGCCTACAGCCATGGGTACTGCTACAGGTATCATAATGCTAAAAGTCCCCCAAGATGTCCCCGTAGAGAATGAAATAATGCCACTCAGTAAAAAGATAAGTGCACTCAAAAGATAAGGGTGCAAGGAGTCACTCGCCAAAGATGCTAAATAGAGTCCAGTTTTAAGCTCACCTGTAAGTTTCCCTATAGCAAATGCCAAGAGTAAAATTAGAGCAATAGGTAAAAGATTTTCAGCACCTTTAAAAGCTGTAAAAAAATAAATTTTTGCACTCATATTTT